>ERZ808262.7-NODE-7-length-213514-cov-42.265892_pt1 | contig 213514 bp, 325 predicted proteins | sample MGYA00520895_ERZ808262 | MGnify/ENA primary metagenome ERZ808262 (study PRJEB31516, sample SAMN03275588) | gut metagenome | biome: mammalia-associated habitat; material: feces | host: Papio cynocephalus | place: Kenya | collected 2012-08-02 ...
AGTAGTAATCTTTATGTAATATTGCCCTATCTTCCTTGATGCTTTTAAATGCCCATTTAAATGTAGCACGCAACACTCCATTTCTCCCATTAATATTAAAAATATTAAAATATAATATTACCAAATATTATTGAAAATAATTAATAGTTTAGAGAAAGGAGATTAAATGAGTACTTACAAAATTGTAATGCAACACAAAAACTCTGATGGTGTTTATGATACTTTACTTCCAAAAAGTTATAGCGGAAGCTTTATAAATATTTCAACTGTTGCTGGGGCTGCTTTGACTGTTACAGGTCCTAATAATTATAACCAAAGTTACACTCTTTCATCTTCAGAAGACTCTCATGGTTTTGCCGTTATGGATGATGGTAGTTATTCACTTAAGGTAACATATAATGGCACAACCTCCACCAAAAATATTTCTAAAACAGGCGACGGAATATTCACTTATATTGTATATCCATACAATTCTGTTTTGAATAGTAATTCATGGGAACAGATTTCTAAAGCTTCTGAACAAGGTGTAGCTTCTTCTTTATGGAGCATTGGTGATGTTAAGATGGATACTATTAATGGTACAGTGGGGAATCTTTCTGTTAATGGTGAATATGGATTTTATATTGCTGATTTTGACCATAATAAAGAAAAAGAAGGCTCTGGAATTCTTTTTATGGGTTTTAAAACTGGTTATACTAACGGGACAGATGTTGCTTTGTGCGATTCTAGTTATAGTAATTTCCAATTAGAATCTGGTTTTATTATGAATAAACGGTCTACATATACTTCTGGTGGAGTTAATTATGGAACTAATGTAGGTGGCTGGGCGTCTTCTTATATGAGAAATACTATTATTCCCTCTTTTAAGTAGGCTCTTAGTTCTAGCCTAAAGAGTGTTATAAAGACTTCTACTATTTATACTGATAATGTTGGTGGTGCTACTAATGTAGATTCTAATATTTCATCTACTACAGATACTATTTACTTGGCAGCGGAATTTGAAATATTTGGGTAGAGAAGTTATGCGAATTCCTATGAATAGAATTATTAGACTCAATTCACTTATTATAAAAATGGCAATAGCAAAATTAAATATAAACATTCCTCCACGTCTACTGCTGTCCGTTGGTGGGAGCGTTCCCCTCTTTACTACGGCACGTATAACTTCTGTTATGTGAATAGCTACGGCAACGCGGACTTTACCACTGCTAGTTATTCGTATGGTTTTGCGCCCGTCTTCAGGGTGTAACTCTAAAATCAGCGAAGCCAATCACTGTAAGCGGAAGCGCACATGATAGGCGAGCGGTATGTTCAACTTTGTTAATAAAAACTAAAAGGAGATTTATAATTTAATTATGTCTGTAAGACAAAATGAAAGACAAGTTAGTAAAGCTGAATTTGTAAATAAGGCATACAATTTGACAATTAAATCCAAACAATTTTTCAGTTTTTAATAAAAATACAATTTTATAAATATTAATTAGGGAAATAATTTATGAATATTCTAATAAGCTTAAACAACACCAAACAAAATTCCTATATAGTCCACACGCAATTTCAAGGACTGGCGATGTTTAATAGACCAATAACACTTTTGCCATTAACAATTTTATATAATAATGACCATATTATTTTCAAAGACACCCAACCATTAATGACCGATACTTGCACAAATTGCTATAATCATTTATCCAGAAATGATGATGATAATGGTTTAAAAAGAGGTCAATTAACCAAAGACATAATCTCAAAATTAACTCGTTCAAATTATGAGAGACAAGATGATTACAATAATCAATGGGAGATAATTTGGAATGACACTCTTTGTTTAAAATATAAACGAAAAGACCATGAAGATTTTTGGCTTTGGAATCATGAATTCTACAATGCTCCAATAGAAGATTTGGAATATATTGAAAATTTGATTAAGTAATTAAATATTGAATCCTCTTTTAAATTTCTTTTTAATCTAAAACACAAAAAGAAATTTGAAACAAAACTCAATATAATTATTATATTAATCAAGCCCAAGAATCATTACACAAAAGTAACAACTCTCAGGCTTTATAATTTAATTAAAATTTTAATTAAACTATAATATTATCCTTTTATTTTAAAAGATAACACATAGTTCACAAAGTAACATCAAAAAACCCAGAAGTCTTAAGCCTTTCTGGTAATTTTCAGCATTACAGGAATATCTTGAGTAGGCACAGTGCCCAAAGCCTTAACAACATTACTAGTCGCATTGCCAACAATTTTAGCCTTACCGAAAGCGTCAAACTGAGCAGAAGTTGCGGTACTAGCCACAGACACGGAAATGTTATAATTCGCGTTAGGATAAGTACTCTCAAAACTATATTGAGAACTACTCCAACCTGATTGTGACATAGTAACATTTACATAGGTCTCTTGACCAATAGGATAAAGAGTATCATAATCTGTACCATTGTTTTGTTTCATAAGGATGTTTTTTGTAGTTGCCATGTGTTGTGTGTTCCTCCTTTCGTGTTAATTAATACCAAATTATCTATAAATAACTACCACCATAAAAACCACCATACGAAGTTTCATTCATGTTTAAATACCAATAACCATTCTAATTAAAAGGATAACAAGCATATTGATTGGAAAATGTTTCTATATAGGGGGAAGTTTCGTAAGTAAGATAAGCTAATGAAAATAAACATTTCTGATTTGCAGTCAATGTGAAAGGTTGCGGACAACAGAAAGAGGTAATACGATTTTGGCTAGAACTACCTGTTTCAGTCATTATAAAAGACATTCCCTATATCGTTGTAATTGAAATTGGAATTGTCGTAGTAAAGCTTCCAAGTCGAGGCTATAAAAAACTTCTCTTTACTTGCCATCCACTTCCCGTATAATTACCTAAAATTCCAAAAATGCTTGTACCTGACTTAATATTACTACTTTTAAGATTTGAATCCCGATTAACAGTAACTTTACTCAAAGCATCATACCGACTTTGTGCAGTAATATATTGAGTAGAACTTGAAGGTGTTACAGTACGAGATTGTAATGTTGGCGATGAGCCTGATGATTTAACCTGTACGCTCAATTAGGTCGCAATTGGGTGCAACTTGTTTATTCTATATATGTCAAAGTTAATGTTGTAGTGGATGCGACAGCAAACTTAGCTTGATTATACAAATTTTCATTGACGGTCCATTGAGAATCGCTGTTTTTATAAAAACTCGGTACGTATTGTAAGACATTACTACCAAACTATAATGTCAATCTGTTATTAGAATTATCATAACTTACTAAATATTTCGCTCCAGCGCTTGATTTTCTTCCCCATCTTGTATAAGCAAGCTGAGAAAAATTTTCTACTTTTGCATAGAAGTTAGAAGAAGCGTTTAAATAGGCATAAGTATTAAGATATTTTGAATAATTTATTAATACTTGACTAATTTCAGCACTAAAAGTAGCTTGACCATCGCTTAACGCTACTGCTGTACCTATGTTTCCGTTCCATTCTGTACTAAAATCTATTATTGCTTTTAAAAGAAATCTTCCACTGCAATCTATAAATTTAGGAGGAATAGTAAAATAAAAATTCCCCTCTTTTGTGTATTTTTCGCTCTAATATGTCCGCATAAATGAAGAAGATACCTGAATACTTATTTTATTTGGCATTTATTTACAACTTACTACAGAGTAAAAATATCTATTTCGTTAACAGAAAATGTACCTGTTGTTATATAACTATCTAATTTGCTTGCTCCATAATTGAAGTTTAATCCTAATATAAGTTCTCGCGTAGAAATATTAATGGTGGGATATGGAACAATGCTCATACTATAATATATAACATCAGATACTCCATTCATGATAGCAATATAAGGAAAATTAGAAAAACTTCCAACATTATTTGAAATTTCGCTTATTGTTGAATTAAATACTAATTTGTTGCCATAAGAAGAATTTGCTTTTGGTATCCTACTAGTATATAAATAAATAGCCGACATTTTGGTTAAATCTATATATTCAGATTTTTTATTATAATTCGGTATTGTCCGCTTAACAGCCCATGCTACTGCATTATCAGAGCTACGATAAGATTTATAACAAGTCATTGTTATAGACGATTGAATCCTATTTTCCTTTAAAATAACCGAAGGACTATAACTTCCACTGACACCAAAAATACTTTTCCGACTAACGATGTTAGATGGAACAAGATTATTATCTCCATTTACCGTAACCGAGGAATAACCGTCATAAGATAATGATGGCGAATAGGTTTGAGTAGAAGCTTTTGGAGTAATTATGGTTGTTGTTAAATTAGCCGAACCACCACTGCCAAATACTTGTATTGACACATATTGGCAATTAGAAGCAACTTATTTTAAATAACAGAAAGCTGCGCAAACAGATGAGGATTCTGTTACATTTATAGAGCCTGTACTTATATACTAAAAAATATCCTAATTATTACTGGGACCACTAAAGACGAACTTGGTATAATCATTGTTCAGAAAACCAAAACGAGAGAAGTTACGATAATACATTTTTTCTGTTGAATAATACACACAACCGCTATCATAATCCCATTTCCGTAAATTAATATTAATCGGATTCCAAGCTGTTAAATAAAGGCTCATCTTATTACCAGTTGTTCCATATTCACCTAACTATTCAAAATAGAAATAAACAGCAAAAAGACCCTCATTAACTTGCTATGTGTTTAAATCTGATGGCATGGTGTAATAAAAATAACTATTTCGGGATTCTATTGCAGTTTCTATAAAATATGTGGTGTATGTTTTAATCTAAATTGATTTCCGCTCATAGTTTCCAGCAACATTGAATATAGATACTCCAGATTTAATATTTTCGCTAACTAAATTGTTATCGCCATTAACTATTACAGAACTCAAAGCATCATAACCAGATTGAGGATAAATTGTTTGTTGACTTGAAGATGGCGTAACAGTTCTTGACTATAATGTTGGAGAGGCTCCTCCTGATTGAATGTATATAGACAATAGTTCGGCAATTTTGAACAACTTATGTTTCTAAATAAGTAGCAGAAATATGACAGCCCATACCGTTAGGATAGCTTATAGAAGTTGTTGTATTTGTAATAGCTATATAAAAATATTTCCCAACATAATTGAATCTAGCATAGTTATAACCAATCTAAAAATTTTGTCCTCCTTGACTAAGAATTACATCACAGCAAACATTGGGAATAAAAATTCCAACATTGTATTGACTTGCTCCATCCAAAAAGAACCAGCATAAACTTAATAGCTAGTCAAAAGCGTAAATTCCTGCTCCATTGTTTACACTATTTAAAGGAATGTAAACTATTGTTCCACTTGACTTGTAATACTAGTCTCGAATTTGTTGTTCTGACCAACCGTAAACTCTGTTGGAAGAATTAAGCTATCTTACTTCTATTTCGGAAATTTCAAAATTTTTAGTCTTTGCTCTTGCTCCGCCTACGGCAAAATCTCCATATCCGTCATAGGTTGGACTAATATTACTTACATTAAAAACTCTTGTGCTATATCCTGCGTTAATAGTCCCAAGTGAGATTAAATTTGGTGAGCTTGCACATGATTTTATTTCAATAGACAAAATATTTGGCGTTTATGTGCAATTAATTAAAAACATAATATCTAAACTCTAATGTATAAGGAGAGATAAATGCTGTGTCCCAATTTAGGGTGTCTAAATTTGTTGTGGTAACTTTACCATCATGAAAAATTATTTCTATTTTATGGTCATATACAACAATGCTTGCGTTTCCTAAAAGTACAGATTTATCTTCAAAATTAAAATATACAGTTGGTTGTTTATTATTATAGTTAACAACCATTTGAGAAATATAACTTCCTTTGTCAGTAGCAAAGAACCGCCCTATATCTGATTGTGTATATGTATTACGAGGAGTCATTGGACTGCCTTTAGCCCGATAAAAAGACCACGCCCAAATTGTGTCTGGATTAAAATCGTAAAATATATTGTCAAAAATCACAGAAGTAGAGGTTGATGATGTATTAGTATATTTCACAAAAGTAGAGCCAGTAGGTTTTTTTGTAGAAACTGATACTGTTTTCATTCCATCATAACCAGTAGTAGGGCTAATTATAGCAGATTGTCCCCATTCAAGTTCAATAGACCTTTGCTCTTGCAAATTAGCACTTCCACCTGAATTTAGTACAGAGACACTCAAAATTTTGGGCATTTAAAAGCATCAAGGAAGATAGGGCAATATTACATAAAGATTACTACTCCAACTTGGAGTAAAATTTAAAGAATAACTTTTTGTTGTCCGTGAAAATCCTGAAGGAATCCAAATATTAACCGAACTTGCATAAGTGCAAGTTACCGTGTAAGTTCCATTATTTTCTGAAATTCCCATTGTTAAAAAAGCGGGCTTATCAACTGTTGTAATACTGCTATCTCTCCAATGCCAATAAGTTTGCCAGCCATATTTAGGATAGGTGGAATATGCTGAAGAAGAATAATTCCATCCTTGCAAACATACTTCATATCCATTAAGATACTACGAATAAAAATAGTTTTCTGACCATCCAAGCGTATATTCTTTTACATTATTTAAAGGTATACGTGATAGTCCATTATGACCAGAAGTATCTAAATCTAATATATAACTTAATTGACCCCATCTTTCTAAAGGAATATCAGTCTAAAAAGTAAGTGTTAATCCGTTAACAGTTGGAGTGGGGTTACTTATTTTAAAATTCAAATCTTCTTTAAGTTCGCCATTCCAGCTTGTCTAAATTGACACAGAAGCTCGGCGAAAGAGTGCAACTTAAGAATAATACAAAGTCCGTTCGTATTTATACCCGCTAGCAAACTCGTCACAATTCAGGGTTATAGAGGTTCCTGATACTGAATAATAATATCTGCTAAAATAATTGGTTAAAGCAGTAACGCCCACACTTGAATTACTGCCTTTTATTAGACCGCACCAGTTTACACCGTTACTAGAATGACGAGTACCATTTTTGTATACGCCTGTAACAAACCGAAATATTATTCCTCTTGTGTCCCAACTTTCAACAAGTTCCTCTGAAGAAAGTAAAATTCCAACTATTGAAGATAAGGTTAAAGTTTCTCCCACAGAAACAGTTAAACCAGTAGAAGTAGCTGCTACATTTGTAAACTGAAATTGTTTATATCCATTTCCTTTGTAATTCCCCGTTATTCCAAAAATACTTATTCCATCTTTAATATTATCAGAATTTAAATTTGCATCACCTTTTATTCCTACTATACCTAATCCACAATACCCGCTATCTGCTGTGATGTTCTAGTACGCGGCAGAAGGAGTAACTTCTTTTGACTAACATAATGCTGAAACGGTGATAGAAGACATTCCATCATACCGAATATTTGGTGTAAAGGTATCTGTCTATGAAGTCATTGTTCTAGTGGCCTCTTCTAAATTAGTACTCCCTCCACAAGATTTTACTTGTATGCTCACATATTTGGCATTAAAATGCTTCTTTTATCACGCAAGTGCTACTGACCAGCACATATAGGGACCAATGAAGAAAGTGTTATTCTAAGAAGTTAAAATTAAACTTCCGTCAGACTGTAAGTCACTAAGTATTTCATTAGTTCCTCGTTTCCAATACAACTAAGGATACTACAAATTATTATCATACAAACAAGTAAGCGATATAGAAGACGTCCGCTCAACTGCTGCGACAACACTTCTCTTTATTGCTCCTGTAATTCTATTAGTCGTTTCATCTCCTTGCATAAATAAAATATTAGACACCATAGACCAATTATTTGTGGTAATGGAACTATCACCCCACATTTGCCAGTCTGTCGTAGGTATAGTAATAGAAGTGGTTTGAGATGAAAAGTTCACACTTTTCCTAAAAAGCTTGTTGGTTTTAGAAGCATTAACAATAACACTACTTAATCCATCATACACAGAGTCAGCCGTAACAGTCTAACTATATGTCTTAGGAGATATAGTTTTGCTCTGTAATTTGGGGGAGCTGCCTGTAGAAAGACATTGTATGCTCAATTATTTGGCGTATTTTGACAACATATATCTTTGAGAATTGTTTTGAGAACCTAAATCAAAAATTTTAGATTTTCAAAAGACCTCTCAAATACGCTTGCTTTATTTAAATAAAGCGGTTGCGTTAGAGTCGAAAAATGCAACAAAAAAGAGGCGAGTTGCGCAAAATTCCCAATTAAACGCAACTTTGAGAAAAATGTGATTTGTTGCACGAAATAGTATCGAAAAATGTGCAAGATGTCTTGCATGATGCATTTAGATGTTATTGTGAGATAAATATAGTAAATATTACACACTTATGAAAGGAAGGAGAATAATTATGGGAAAACAAAGAATTTCATTATTTGAAAGATTTAAGCGAGCCATGGAGAAAACTCCAACCATGAAGAAGTGGGGAATTATTTCTTGGATTGCTACTATAAGTTTAACAATCTTGTTTGTGTTATGTATTTTCTTTGGCCCCTTTGGAGCAGATATAGCTTCCTTTGCAACCGTTGTTGGATTGTCTTGGGGTGAAGTTGCTGTATATAATGCTTGTTATTGTTTTAAAGAGCGTGCGGAAAATAGAATGAAAATAAGTTTGAATTTTATAAATCAGTTAGCTGATAAATATGGTATTGAAGCAATTACTCCTATTATTCAAAGTATTATTCAGGAGTAAAAGATTTAAAAGGAGTTAGAAATGAAATTACTAAAATGTCTTTTTACATAGAATAGATGTTATAAACAGGGGGTAAAAATTACTCCAAAGGGTTTGATGATACACAGCACTGGTGCCAATAACCCTAATTTGAAAAGATATGTTCAACCAGCTACTAATAATAGTAATTATAGCACTTTAATTTCATAGTTAGGCAGAAACAACGGTGGCACAGCTTGGAACAATCCTAGAACAAATGTTTGTGTTCATGCTTTTATTGGCAAACTTGCTAATGGCGAGGTTGCTACTGTTCAAACATTACCTTGGAACTATAAAGGGTGGCATTGTGGTAAAGGAAATAAAGGTAGTGCAAATAATACTCACATATCAGTAGAACTTTGTGAAGATGCCTTGACAGATGCTAATTATTTCAATAAAGTATATAAGGAAGCAGTTGAATTTGCTGCTTATATTTGTCAATTATATAATTTTGACCCGTTAAAAGATGGCGTGATTATCGGACATTATGAAGGACATCAGAGAGGTATTGCATCTAATCATGCTGACCCTCGTAACTGGTTTCCTCGTTTTGGTAAAAGCATGGATACTTTTAGGCAAGATGTTGCTGCTAAGATGGGTAAAAAAGTAACTCCATCTACACCCACAAATACTGAAACAACTGTATCTTATTCTGGCACTGTTACTGCTTCTGTATTAAGGATTCGTAAGGGTCCCTCTGTCTCAGCTTCTATTGCTGGGACTCTTAAAAAGGGTGAAGGCGTCTCTATTATTCTTGAAGATAATGGTTGGGGAAAATTGGCCGACGGTAGCGGTTGGGTTAGTCTGACTTATATTAAGAAGGTTTCTTCTGCAACTAATACTTTTAAAGCTTATTAGGGCAAGATTACTGCCACTTCAGGTGTAAATATTAGAACAGGTGCTGGTACTTCTTACAATAAGAATGGTGCAGTAGCTTATAATACAATTGTTAAAATTGTCGAAGAAAAGAAAGTTTCTGGTACTGCTTGGGGTAGACTTGCTGATGGTAGAGGCTGGATTAGTCTTGCTTATTTGAAAAAGATTTAATCCATAGTAAATAAAAAAGAAAAGAGGGAGAGTGTTTAACCCTCCCTCTTGTAAGTTAATTTTATTTAATCTTCATCGTCAAATTCGAGAAGCTTGTCTTTATATTCTTTCTCAATGCGTTCGCGTTCTAATCTCTCTGCTTTGCGCTGGTTCTTTTCTACAATGCTGGGTCTGAAATAACCTCTCTTATCACAGAATCGTTTCATTGTGGAACGATTGACATGAAAAAGTTTTGCTACATCTGCATAGCAATTATCTTGTTCAACAATTAAAGTCTTAATGGTTTCTTCGTATTGAGTAAGTTTGGTGCTTTCTCCTAACGAACCTTTGGGTCTACCGAGTTTTACACCACTCGCTTTTCTCATGGCAAGAGCTTCTTTGGTTCGCTGGCTGATAAGATTGCGCTCAATTTCAGCAGAAAGTCCAAAAGCAAACGCTAATACTTTGCTCTGGATATCATCACCCAATACAAATCCATCTTTAATTGTTCTCACTTGACAACCCTTTTCCATACATAAGGAAAGAATATCCATAATCATATAAAGACTTCTACCAAGTCGAGAAATTTCAGAACAAATAATAATGTCTCCGCTTTGTACCTTTTTAAGAAGTTTGCCCAATTTGCGCTTTTCGGGATTCTTTGTACCAGAAATTGTTTCTTCAATCCAACCATCAATTTTCATTCCATGCTTTTCACAATATTGGTTGATTTCAAAACGCTGGTTTTCAACAGTCTGCTGGTCAGTGCTTACTCGAATGTAGCCAAAAGTCATAATTAAAAATCTCCTTTTATTTGGTATTTTTTAACGGGATGTATTTTGATGATACCATAGAGGAGTATAAAGTTCAACAAGTTAATAAAGGAATAATGTGTCTTGTTTGTGCAGATTAATCAATTTACTATTAACTGCTTGTTAATTATTAATATTAAAAATGATTAATATTCATTATAGAGGACATATTTTAATATAAGGAGTATACATATGGTCTATAAAATAATCGGTGATTTTAATACCGATAGTTTTGAATCAATGCTTTCTAAAATTGGAAAGTATTATAAATTTATCTATCAAGAGAATAATCTTTACTTGGCTTTGGCTCAGTATAAACTAAAAGATGAAGCTTATGCGACATTAAAAAAAACTCTAAAACCATCTCGCAATTTTATTATTAGAGAAGTCAACGAAAAAAACATCGTGAATGAAAATGATTTTGTTATCGAATGGTGTAGGGATAATTTGGTTGCTATTGAAAAACAAAGATATGAAATAGAAAGACAACAGAAATTAAGAGATACTATGAAAGCTCTTGATAATTTCGAACATATTTTAGCTGAACAAGAAAAAGCTAAAAAGTCACAGATGACTAATAATACTAATAAGAAGGGAGGAAATAATATTGGATAGTCCCAAAAAAAGAGGAAGACCCAAAAAAGTTGAATCGCCTAAAGCTGTCGTAAATGAAGAAGCTAAAATGATTACTATGACTCAGGATAAATCTGAAGAGGACGTTTCATTAAAGGCTATTCAGCAAAGATGGGCTAATATTTTTGGTAAATATGCCTCTACTGGTTTTGATAATTTGGCTGGCGCTTGGGCTATGTCTTGGAGTCAACTAAATAACCCGTTTTTATAGAATCAACGTATTAAACAAATTAACGCTAAAGCTCAAAAAGTTCAGTCTGAAGAATTACAGAATGCTTTGAGTAATCCTGAAAATTCTGAAATGACTTTTCAGAGAATCAGTATGTGGTTGTATTATACTAATTATGTTTACAATATTTTAGTAAAACTTAATAGAGATACTCCCTTGTTTAATTATTATTATATCCCTGAATATGTTGATTCAAAAGATATGTCTACTGAGGCTTTTAAGAAAGAAAGTCAAAAGGTAGATAAAATTTTGAAAGCTTTTAATCCAAGTTTAACTTTGAAAACTATTACTACTTAGGTGAGTTTGGAAGGTAAGTCTTCTTATCTCCCTCGTACAAGTTATGATAAGAACGACGTTAATTTCTTCGTCATGTAGAAACTTAATACCGATATGGTTAAACTGATTGGTTTCGGTAGTAAGCAACAGTTTACTATTGCTTTTAATATGGCAATCTTCCTTCAACCAGCTTACGATGTTAGCCAGTATCCTCAATTTATTCAGGATGTCTGGAATCAAATGCTGGAAACAGGCGTTGTTGTCATAGATTAGAAAACTAAGAAAAAGAGAATTTCTCCTAAAGCTAAATTACCAGATGGTCACATTTTGGAAAGTAATGGAGAAAACTATATGTATTGGGTAAGATTACCTCAAGATTTGTGTTATACATTCTATTTTGATGGCTCTCATCCTAATGCATTTCCTGATACCATTGGTCTGTTTGATGATTTGACAGACTTAGATGATTATAAATGGTTACAAGCTAGTTTGCTTAGTAAGGGTGTTAACAGTGTATTGACTGCGACTGTACCCATTACTAAGGATGCTAAAGCGGGAAGCGATGCTACTGTTATTACCCCTGACACAATTCTTGGATATCAAGATTTCTTTGAAAGCAACATTTCTGGAAATATTTTAGGGTTTTTTGCTCCCTTCCAAGATTTTGAAATGCACACTCTTGAAAACCAGCCTGAATCAATGGATATCATTTATGATAGAACCAGAGACTTAATTGCCACTTCTGGTAACTCTGCTCTTATGAGTATTACTGATAAACCTTCTATCGCTTCTGTTAAGGCTGCTCAATATATTTAGGCTGCTAGAATTGATTATCTTACCAGACAATACGAAAGCTTTTTAAACGAAATGATTAATAAGAATTTCGATTTGAAGTTCCAATGGAAAGTTTCTCTCTGGGGTGATATCTTTAATATTCGTGAAGATATTAAAATTCTTAGAGAACAAGTTGTGTCTGGTTTGGAAGGTTTTATTCCTAAACTTTTATCTGCTAACGGTATGACTGTTGATGATTATCAGCAAGCTAAAGCTTACCTTAAAGCATTAGATATCAAAGTGGAGAAAGTTTTGGACCAAGAAAACTTAATTGCTAACCCTGTTGGTAGACCAAAGTTGAATGACGATGAAATTACCAACGATAATACTGGTAACTCTTCCAATGCTGGAACTAATGTTTCCGACATTAAGGAGTTTTCATATAATATCAAAAAGTGCCAAATTTGCGGAAAAGAACTGAATGAAGATGAAGATGTAATTTGTAACGAATGCTTGGAAGAAATGTATGAGTCTCGTATTAATGATATGAGCGCTTTTACACATATGATTCCAAAGAAAGTAAAGGACTAAAAGTGTGAATTTGATTAAAACATTTAAAGAGAAAAGATGGCGTGTTAAGCACACTACACAATCTGAACCTTGTTGTAATCATAATCCCTTAGACTCTAACACCACGTTGCAAAAAAGCACTAAAAAGTTAATGGTTTCTCCTGATAAACAGTTTTACATTTGTACACAATGTCAAAAAAGTTTCGTCTTTAATAAGGACGAAAAGGGAGAATTAATAATTGAGAAAGCTTGATTGTTCCCTTTTTTCAGTCTTTCGTAAAGGAGGTCGATTGAATTGGACCCCACAATTATAATTGCTATAATTTCCTTTATCGGAACGTGTGTTGGTACTATTGGCGGTATTATAACTACCAATAAATTGACTAACTATAAAATCGAGCAATTACAACGCAAAGTGGATGCTCACAACAATCTAATTACTCGTACCTATGAGTTGGAAAAGAATATGGGAATCGTTTTCCAGAAAATCGAAGAAAATAAATCCGATATTCAAGATATTAAAAAAGATGTCAAAGGAATTATGGAGAAACTATAAAAAGGAAAGTGAGAGGACAATATCATGGTAAGTAATAACTATACGCCAGAAGTTGTCGAAGCTTTAAATGATTTGTTAGGAAGCTTCTTTCAAATGAATTCTATTGCTGATAATATGGCTTATGCCTTGGATTGTGAACTTAATTGCCCCTGCGCTTCTCAGGTATTCCACTTGAAATTTGCTCATGCATTTCCAAGTGATATCTTCGCAGACAAATTAAGTGAAACTATGATTCAAGAAGGTGTTCGTCCTGTTCGTAAATCATTAAATTCTAATGAAGATACTTATGAAAATATCGAATTACTCTTTAATGATGCTTATACAGAAATGGAATCTTTAAAGAGGAAAATTCTTGATACTATTGAATTTTTAGATTACAACAAGTCATGCAAGGTTTTTGTAATTGTACTGGAAAATATGGCAGAAGTCGCTAGCTCTTTTCTCCATCAATGCGATATTTGGAGACAAAAAGCTAAACTGTACAGCACTTCTCCTGAATTATTCGACGCTGAATTTGAAGGTTTTACAAAAATCTAAATTGTAAATTAGGTAACTATACAAAATAGGAAACTATACAATGGGCTATGTTTATTTTATAACCAATGGGGAAAATATTAAAATAGGATATACTAAAAATTCAGTTCAGAAAAGACTAAAACAATTAAATACTGGCAGTGATAAGCAATTATATATCTTAGGATATATGAAAGGCACTATGGCTGATGAGGAAAACCTTCATTCTAAATTTTAGCAATATAAAATTAGAAATAATGGAGAATGGTTTGAGCCATCAGATGATATATTGGACTATATTAATATAGTCAACCTTGTTCCTAATTGCTACGTTCGGAAGAATGAAGCTTGGAATAATAGAGTAATGGCTATGACTTCTTTGTCATCGTCATTTACATCTTAAGGGGAAAGGAGGAAGAAAAATATTGGATAAAAAAGTTCTGAAATTTGAACTTTCTCCGCAAAGTTTGAAAATTAAGAATGTGTTAAAAAATGACTTTATTGCTATCGACGTTTACGCAATTTCTAATGTCTACCCTAATAGAAATAACAGTTATTTCCCTGTCTCTGCTATGCAAGACGCTAAACCTACATTCTACAACAAACCCGCTCTTGGCGCTTTCGATGTTGCTCATGATGATTTTAAAGCTCATGAAATGGAATATAGATGGGATAATGAATTGCAATAGGATTACTTCGATTTTACAAACGGTAAATGCGAAGTCCCCCTTGGCGTAATTCGTAGTGAAGACTTGGTTGAGATTGTTGAACACGATGGTCAAACTTGGGTGCATTTTACTTGTGTCCTTTGGGCTAAGTATGCTTACAAACAAGTTAAAAGATTGTTAAAGGACACTAAAAAGAAAATTTCTGTGGAAATAGAAGTTCTTGAGAGTCATACCGACGAAAATAAAGTCGAAGTAATAGATAAATTCGTTTTCGATGGATTTACTATTCTTGGTTCTGCTGTTACTGAAGCTATCCCTAATGCACATTTAACCATTCTTGATAAAATTAATGATGCTGTTTATCAGAAACAAGAAAAATGTCTGTCTTTCGCTTATAAAGAGTTGGAAGATAACACTGGTTCTGATGCAGATAATAAAAATGAGGATTTCGATTCCACCGTCTCTGATGATGGGGTTGTTAATGAAAAAGTGGACGAAATCACAATGGATAATGAACAAAGAGGGGAGGAACCAAAAACAATGACCTATGAAGAGAAAAGACAACTTCTCGAATCTTTTCTGAATAGCGGTCTTGATGAGAACGCTTCTCATTATAGTGTCACTGAAATTAACGACGGTGTTGTTTGCTTTAGCCTTGATGATGAAAATTTTAAGGCCACTTATAGCATCAATGAAGAAAATGTCGCTAATGTTGACATGGACACTAAAGAAAAGATTGTACTCTCTAAGGATGAAAATCCTGAAGATGAGAGTGGCAAAGAGACTGAATCCAAGGAATGTGAATCTGAAGACGGCAAGTGCGAAGTCTGCGGTAACAACCCTTGCACTTGTGCGCATGAGGATGATGATGGTAATAAGGATGAAGGTCATAAAGAGAATGAGTCTGAAGATGATAAAAATGATGATGACCATGACAATGATGAGCATGATGATGACAATGATGACGATGGTAAAAAGGAAACTGAAGCTGAGTGTGATGAAGGCGAAAAGAAAGTCGAATGCAATGACCCAGCTCAGTTTGCCGCCACAGACGTAACTGTTGATGAATCTCATGCTGACCATGGACAGGTTGAGGGTGAGGAACTTGGTTCTCCTAAAGTTGATACTGACCTTCTCAAAGAACATGATGATGGTAGTATTTTAATCGGCACACCTTCTGGTGAAAGTATCGTTGCTCAGGATACCCACTATGCTGTTGGTGATGAACAACTTACTGCTGATGAACTTTATGAGAGATTCAATGCCCTTAATACTTCTTTTGCTGAACTAACTGAAAAGTATAACGCTCTTAATGCTCAGTTTAATGCGAAGAAAAATGCCGAGCTTTATGCTTTGGCTTGCTCTTTGGTTGATTCTGAAGAGGATTTGACTGAGGAAAATGCTACTAATATTAAGGCATTTATGAAAGAAAATTGTGATAACAGCACTTATGCTTCCGATGAGGAGCTTAACGAGGCTGTTGACCATAAAATTGCAGATGCTCTCTATGCTCAGAAAAAACTTAGCAGAAAAGTTAAGGAGAAAGAGTTCTCTGCTGATATTGTTAAGTCTCAGAATAATGCTCCTGCTAGTACAGGTAGTGATGCTGAGGTCCTTAAAAATGCAATTGAAAATCTTAGAAAGATTTAATAAAAGAGGAGGATAACTTTACTATGAAATTGTTTGAGAAAATTTTGATGGCTAGTGAAGACGTTAAGAGCTATCTCGTTTCTGGTGTTTGCGCTGACAAGGAACTTGCTGATGGTTCTCTTGTTAAGATTGGCAATCTGATTGACCATGAAGTTTACAAGGGCATTAAGGATATGAATACTCGCGAGGTCGAGCCTTATAACGGTGAGGGTCGTATTGGTATTGTTGACTATGTTGGTGTTAACGAAGCCGATGTTATGGGTGTTATGTATCGTATCGGCGATAAGACTGCTGGTATGCCTTGCCCCGCTGGTGTTAAGACTCGCGTTCGTTGCGCCAAGCTTGGTGATGAGTTCTATCTTGGTGATGATAACTTTGAGAGTGCTGCTGAAGTCGGTAAGTTTGCTGTTGCTGGTTCCGATGGTATGTGGGCTATTGCTGACTCTAAGGCTGAAGGTAAGCTTTGCGTTTACATTGAGGATGTTAGAGACAAGATTGTTGGCGCTGTCAACGATGGCAAAAAGTTCTATTGCACCGTCGTTAGTGAGTAATTTAAATAATTAATTGTAATAATTATAATAATCACTAACAATAATTAATTTATATTTTATACTTTAATATAAATTATATGATATTTATTAATTAATAGATAGAAAATATCTACGAATATTACAAGGAGGATTTTGTTATTATGAAACAAATTTTTAGTTATAACAAGTTCAACGAAGATATCGCTGATAGCTTGGTTGCTACTTGCTACGCGCTTGCTCAGAAGTCTATCGAGGGTAAGAACAATACCCCTGAATATGAAGATGCTAATCGTGATTTTAATGAGAAGTTCATGAAGTACTGCGTTGAGAATGCTGGTATGACTTGGAGCGGTCTTGATATGGTTAAGTCTCCTATGACTTACAAGAAGACTGGCTTCCTTGAGACCTTTGACACCATCCTTGCTGGTGCTATTACCCCTGTAGTTCCTACTGTTGCTGCTGAGGGTTATGAACAGCTTTATGATGTCACTCAGGTTGGTTTTGGAGTAGCGTAATGGCAGTCTCCGCATATCGAGTAATCGGTATGTAGTGCGTATAATTAACGCCTATATCGCATCAATTGCTGGCAATCCCTAAAACTGGTTAAACTACAACATAAGATTGAAATATGTCTAAGTGTGAATGTTGCGAAAGTAGAAAAAATTAACCAGATGATATATGGTTAAATCCTAAGTATCACGTGTATGAAATGGGTCTTCAGCAGCATATATCCGAATAGGATACTGTTCAAAGACTATCCCTCTTGAGGGGAGTAGAATCAAGTGATTCGAAACGAGCGACTCCTTATAAATATAATTGAAATTTGTTGTATTATATACTAAAATATAAGGATGATGATATAGTCTGAGCTTGTATGAAAATACAAGAACCTTGACAGCACAAGGTTGATAAGAATTAACGACTCTTATTTAACAGTTTTTAATTTGTTTAATATAAAGGTGAATAAATGAATCATTTAGAATTAGAAGAGCATTTCTTTGAAATTAAGAAAATGTATTTAGAAGATAATATGTCTCCCAAAGAAATTGGAGAGAAATTTAATAGTAAAAGATATTAGATTAACTATTTGTTAGAAAAACATCGGATTCAAAAATCTGTTTCACAAGCCCAAAGAAAATATTCTTTGAATGAAAACTATTTTGATGAAATAGACACTTCTAACAAAGCTTATATTTTAGGGTTTCTTTATGCAGATGGATATAATAATAGAATTAATAATACCGTTGTTTTATCACTGTTTAAACAAGACAGAGAAATTTTAGAATAGATAAATCAGGAAGTAGGCAGTAATAAGCCTTTATTTGAATCTAATTATATTAATAAAGATGATGGTGTTGAAAGGCATATGTTAATTTTAGCTATGGCTTCTAAACATATGTGTGAATCTTTAGAAAAATGGGGATTAACACAAAATAAAACTTTTACCATCACTTTTCCTGATTTTTTGAAGGAGGATTTAATTCCTCATTTTGTTAGAGGATATTTTGATGGAGATGGATGTGCTTGTATTAGTCGAAGAAAAGATAATGGAAAATTAGATTTTTAGTCAACCATAATGTCTTCAATAGGATTTTGTGAAGGGCTGATAGAATACTTGAAAAAGCAAGATATTAATTTTCACATTGATATCCCCAAAGGGTAGGAAAAGAATAGAGTAGTACGTTCTCATTCTAAAAAAGAAAACAAGAAATTTATGGACTTGATATACAAAGATGCTGACTTGTATATGGAAAGAAAATATAATAAATTTAAAGCTTATTATGAATCATAAAAACAAATTAAAAACACATTGATAACGCGAAATACACTGTCGATAGCAATGAACTCTTCATCGTGAACAGCCTTGCCGAAGGTATTGCTCGTGGTGGTGTTCAGACCGCTTCTAATACTGAGTACACTGTTACCGCTCGTCGTGAACAGGTTTCTCTTTATGTTGACTGGTATCATGTTGCTGCTGGTAAGCTGGACTGGGGTAAGCTCCTTCAGAAGATTGGTGCTTCTTTTGCTGCTTATCTTCAGGCTCGTCTTGCTAAGGTAATGGCTTCTGTTATTACCAACAACACTGCTGGTGAGAACAAGGATGGTATCGCTGGTTATATGGCTAACGGCTTGACTGACGAGAACTGGCTCATCACTGCTCGTAACGTCAAGCTTGCCAATGGCGGTGCTGATGTTTATGCCCTTGGTACTGCTATTGCTCTCGCTGATGTTCTTCCCAAGGAGTCTGCTACTTCTGGCTTCCGTTATGGTGAAGATTCTGCTATCATCAAGGATGGCTTCCTTCCTTCTTACAAGAAGGTTCCTCTGATTGAGTTGGGTAACGCTCTTGTTCCTAACACCATCAATGGTACTCCTGAAGTCGTTCTTCCTGATGATATTATTTATATGCTTCCTCTTGGCATGAACAAGCCCATCAAGGTTGTCTTCGAGGGCAATACTGTTTCTGTTGAGAAGGACCCTATGTTTGCTGCTGACCACTGCTACGGTTTCACTGTTGATATGCGTGTCGGTATGGATGCCGTTGTTGGCTCCAAGTTTGGTGCTATTCAGCTTGCCTAATCTAATCTTATAAATTACAATTAATTTGTAATAGATTAAACAACTAAAATAAAAAGTCTGGTATAGCCAGATATGTTTAAAAGGTTTAAAAGGAGATTGTAAAAAATGGCTGTAAGTAAGAAAACTATTAAAAATACAGAAGAAGTTGTAAACGAAACTAATAAGGAACAAATTGCTGAGAATGCGGAGACTTCTATTAAGGAGTCTCCTGCTCCTCAGTCTTCTATCTCGCTGGAAGATATTCAGGCTATGATGGCAAAGTTCCAGTCCACTATTGATTCTTTGAGCAACGAGCTTAAGGAAGAAAAGGCAAAGAATGAAAAGTTGGCAGAAGCAATCAGAGAATCTACTTCGGGTGATACTGAATCTTCTTCTAAGGTTGAGGAAGTACCTGAGAGTACTTCTAACGCTACTGAAAGACTTTTGGAAATTCTTGGTAATAAGAAGAGCGATAAGGAAGTTGTAATTATTCATAATCGTGAGCTGGTTGGTGGTCTTTCAACCGCTATTCAGCTTACTGGCTTGACTATTAATTTTCACACTCTCGGTGAACAGCGTGTTTTGAACTGGCAGCAGTTTGAAGAGTGCGTTTCTAAATATCGCAAGTGGTTCGATAAAGAAATTATTCTTTTGGCTCCCGAATACACGGATATCGCAGAACGCTACAATGTGTCTTGTTTGAAGAGAGGTAACAAAACTGTTGTTACCAAGGCTGACCTTATGAATCTTTATAAGAAAAATGAGCGTGAGCTTGAAGATTATATGAATACTCTGACCGAATCTGACCAAGAATTCATTTGTTCTTATTGGCTTGGAAAGTGCTATAGTAATGATAGCAAGTATCTCAACAGAAGTAAGATTGAACTTCTGAATAGAATTTCTGGCAAGAGAATTTTTGACAATCTGTTGACTCAGATGAATTATGATTCAATGAAACATTAAACAAATAAGGAGGGTTTAAATGGGCATTTTGTTTAGTGATGTCTATCGAAAAGCAATAGCCTTATTTGATGACCCAAGGATTACGACAGCGTATGAAACTAATCCTTTGCAATTTAATAAGATAATGTACACCTATTTGCAAAATGCAATATCTATGTTTAACAACCCTCTGAGCGTTTCTTTACGTTTATCTCAATATAAAGAACCAAAAGGTATCATGCAAGTTTTTGAAGGTGATGGTAAGAATAATAAATTCGAACTTGACCCTGAGTTTGAGATTTAGGATAATTCAGTATATAATTATATTGAGGGCGAATTATTGGTGCAAGGCTCAATTGATAGAGAAGCTCACACTGTGGAATTCCCCGATGTTTTACCTGAAGGAAAACAATATGCAGTTGAACAATATTATGTTGGTGAATTCACTGACAGTTTTGAAGGTTTGACCAACAAAAATGTAAATGGTACAAGTTTAGTGGTAGGTTATGTTAAAGATATTCTTGCTCGATTGCTTGTAAAAGCATGGGGAGAAGAAGAACGCAATTTGTTATTAGATATTCGCAATTTAATGCAAGACAGCGATTTCAAGATTATGTCTAATGACCGTATCTTAAAAGCGAAAAATGAATGGATAGACCAACTTGATTCAGAAATATACAATTATCAAAATAGACTTGCATGGCAAATCCGTTTTATGGGTGGTAGTAAGTTTATAGGAAGGGGGTAAAAATGGATAAAGACGAAAAGAACTTCAAAGTAGTTTTATCTGTTAATGAGAAAATTGTATGCTTAGAAGAGATAGTTTCCAAATTAAAGAAAGTTCTTTATGTGTATGATAAATCTCAAGAACCCAATTCCACTTATAATTACCGTGTGTATTGTGGTGGAATAATGATGTATGTTTCGTCAAGTAATGTTCTTTTTGATGGTGAATTAGTAAGTATTATAATTAATATCAATGCTATTTTAACAAATCAATTAGACAAAGGATAGATTAAGAAGTTAATATTTGAATCAATCAATTATGCAGAATATTTATTAAAGAAATATAAAGGCGATGATTAAAATGGCGATTTTAAATACTACAAATGTAGTAGATAGTAGTATAATGCTTAAGGCTCGTTTAAAACATAATATGGTTGGGGATAATTATTATATTCAAAATCTACAACATAAACGCGATTAGGACTGGGAATATAGATATAATACTGTTGATATAGAGGAAGAAAAAGACCGACAAATTGAATACACAACGAAAATGCCTGAATATACGCCTCTTGAGACTGTTGTTATAAGAAGTGTTAAGGATGAACGTGGTGAAGATTTGGGTACAGACTGGGCTGAAATTTCCTTTAGAGATTTGAAATACCCTAATCCTCTTGGTAAAAGATATCGTTTTTCTTTGGAATTTTAGGACTTAAGTACCATGACAGAAGAGGAAAAACATTATGATACAAGTGTCTGGATTGCTGTAAACAATTCTCCTTTAAATCCACGGAATTCTTGTGTGATTCGTAGATGTAATGGAAACATTGCTCTACTTGGGTCTCCCACGAAAAGCCAAACTGATGCCACTGAGATAAGGTATGAACCTATTGTTTTGGAAAATGAGTTGAAATATATGAATCAATACTACAACCAAACAATAGTCGTGCCCCAAGCTGAGTGGTATGTTACAATGCAATTAAATTATTTTTCAAATGCTGTTAAAATCAATAGCCGAGTTATTCTTGGCGGTACTGATTAGAATGACATTGAAAATAATGCTATATATAAAGTTAAAGCTGTTATAAAGTGTACATCTACAAAAACTTTTGCAAAGAGTGGTTTTACTGGATTAGAAGATATACCTTTTGTGGTCTTGGCGTTGGATAAAGATTTATGGAGTGCTAATGATGATGCTATAACTCGTGTTGCTAATAATGCTCCATTATATTTTATTCCAAAAAAGGAAGACCTTCACGATGAAGAGTATCACATTACTCTTAAAAATTGTGATGATTATAAAATAATTCTTGGCAATAGCAAAGAATGTGAAACTGAATTAAGTTTCAAAGGTGGTACACTTCCTACTCACTTTGAGTATAAAGTTGTTTTAAATGGTATAAAAGAAGAAAATTGGTCTAAATATTATGAATTTAAACAAACTGGTGATAACACCTTTAAGATTAAAAATTTGAAAGCTTGCAATAGAGGCACTTTAGATGTAATTGCTACTTGTGCTGACCCTGATATCGCAGGAGTTACTATTAGTGAGACTTTCAGTTTTAAATTAGGAGGTTTTTATTAATGTTAGATAGTAGTTATGCACCATCTGCATTTAACCGTTTTGTAAATTTAGATGGAGTGGAAGATAGAATAATTTATTATTTGCTGTCTCCTAATAAGAAAACTCCTGAAGAATTAGAACAAACTCATATTATTTGGAAGCTTTTGTATTATAATGATGCAGATGCTCTTAATAGAGAATTGCCTACATATTAGCAGATTACTTCTTTGATATGTTCTGATGATATAACTCAATCCGATAAGCGTATTTTTAGGAGTCCTCATTTTGAAGATGCTTGGACCGTTGAAAGTACAATATTAAAAATTTATATTGACCAAATTATTCCTACAGATAGATATAAAGCAGTTGTTAATTTTGGTATTGATATAATTACTCACAATAAATGTATTAATATTAATCCAAGTGACGATGATAAAGTTTATCCTGTAGATACAGTTGATGGAGTTGAAATTCCCATTACTGGTAAAAGTCGTATTTCTACTTTGTTGAAAGCAGTTTTGTTTTTACTTAATGGCGCTCATGTGCAAGGTGTTGGCAATTTAGAATTTTCAACGATGATGAGTAGATTCCAATAGGCTCAATACGGGATTTGGAATAATAGAAATTTTGAAGGAATTAAAGTTGTATTAGGATGCTACATGAGTGGGGTGTCTTAATTGGCAATTTCTAAAGAGTTACAAGCAAAAATAGAGATGTATGAACAAGCCTATTTTGGTTTGGATTTACCAGTGCCATTTAAAGGTTTGTTAATTTATCCAGTTTTAACAAAAGATTACTATAATTTTTATGCTAATTTATCTTGTTTTACTCAAGATAAAAATGTTAAAGAAATAAAAGTTGTAGACGATAATGGGATAGAGACCACTAAAAAAGTGGCTAATCCTGAAGGTATTGGTATGTCTTATATGGCATATTTAATATAGAATATGGAGAATCAAGAATATGGACCTATGGTTACTTCTTAGGTAATTAATATGTTCGAACTTATACTCCATGAAAAAAATGGTTTGTTTTGTCCTCATTGTGGATTCAAACGAACTTAGTTTGAAGTTATCAAAGAATATGCTAAATTCCAAGAGACGCTGCCTGATAATTTAAGCGAAACTGAAAAGAAGATTAAATCTCTTGAGTTTATTAATAATTATGCTATATGTCCAGAATGTAAAAGTAAGATGAGAGATATATATGGAATAAAAACAGAGGCTAATGGTGCAAAGAAGTTATATATTTACGATATAGTTTTAGAGCCAAAAGAGCTTGATGAATTTATAGCTATTATTACTCATCAAAACATTTTAGATTATGATGGAGATAAGTATATCGACCCCAATTTAAGAGAAGAAATGGAATTAAAGGCGAGGATGCAAAACAAGAATTACACTTCTCCAAGTTTGGAAAAGATGCTTGTTTGTATATCTATAAGTTCTCCGTATACTATGGAGATGTTAAAAGAACAAGTGAGTTTGAGAAAACTTTCTTTAATGCTAAAAACCATTGATGCTAAAGGATATTATTATGCTTAGATTTAGGGTGCTATGTCTCGGATGGTTTAGTTCAAGGATGGAGACATTCACCATTGGATATTTACTGATAACAAGAAGGATATGTCTAAGGAAATTATGACTATGAATGATTTCCAAAAGAAATTTGCTTCTGTTACATAATGGGGATTAATTTCTCCAACTGATTTAAATCAGGAAAAAATGATTAAAATAAATAAGGAGGATATATATTATGTTATTTTTAGCTGGTGTGGGCCGCGCCACTCTTCTTGATGGCGAGCGCCTTGTCGCTACTGCAAATACTCTGATTGACTCCAGCATTACTATAGGTCTGAGCTTCGAAGAACTGCGTGCTGGCGCTGGTAACAAGCTTTATGGTCGTTATGCACATACTTCTACCTTCGACCTCAAGCTGACCGATGCCATGTTCTCTCTTGAGTATCTCGCTATGAACACTGGTTCTGATGTTGAGCTCGGTGGCGATGCTATGAAGGATGAGAAGCTGACTGTTGCTGGTGGTAAGGTTACTCTGTCTTACAAGGCTGTTCCTATGGTTGGTAATACCAATGTTTATGCTTATGTTAAGAAGTCTGGTACTGATGAAGGTTATCAGCGTTATGCTGTTTCTGGTGCTGGCGTTAATGAGGTTACTCTTGACGAGTCTCTGAATGATTCTGAAGTTTGTGTTCGTTATATGTATCACAACGATATCGCTTCCAAGATTACTATTAGTGCTAACTTCATTCCTAAGACTCTGACTTGCATTCTTGAAGCTAACCTTTACAATGGTGGCTCTTGTGATGTTGAGACTTCTACCCTTGCTGGTAAGGTTATCATCAAGGTTCCTCGCTTCATGCTTAATGGTTCTCAGGAACTCAGCATGAGCGCTTCTGGTGTCAGCAATACTTCTATTGAGGGTTCTGCGCGTGATGACTTGTTTCTCTATAACTTAAAATAATAAGGAAAAGAGAGAAAGAATAATATCTTTTAACTAATAATTCGAAAACATAAATGAGGGAAAATAATCCCGAAGATGTTTCACTAAGCTTCTGTGTGCGATTAAAAGAAATTTTTTTCGTATAAAACCAGATAAAGTCGGCAGACGAAAGCCTAAACGAAAGCATGGTTTTTAATATGTCGGGTGTCAATTCGTTTTTTAACGAGAGAAATATTCATGGTGAGAATGTGAAAATTCACTGACGAACTTGCGAATGTACGAGTTACCCCATGCAAGAAATTGTATGCTATTAAATAGGGAAAAGTAAAACTGCGCGGTATGAAATTCCTAATTGCTAAGACAATAATTTAATAGGCTCAAAGCAAGCACCTAAAAATATTGAGATAGAATTATTGGTACAAGGAAACCTACAAAACGCATAGTTATTAGTCGAAACTTGAGAAAGAAATAAGCTAATTTAATTTGTGGGGAAAAGAGATGTTCGAACCGTTGAAGTTCCTGTAATGGGAATGGAGGGATGGGCATTAGTCGATTTAAAATTAATTAAAATCAATTTAAATTTAAAACATCTATTATTATTTGTTATATTATAAAGAAAGGGGGGATAAAAATGATACTTGATAATTTAATTGAGGTAAAATTAGGTAGTCTTAATATAAACCATTATCATTCTTTTGGATATTAGGGAAAATGTGGAGACACAATAAAAGTTTTTTCTAAACATTTGTAGGATGGAACTTCTATTAAAGAGGAAAGGAAATGCGATTGTTGTGGAGAAAATTATAGTCGCAGACATAGTTAGCATATTAAATCTTTTAACATTTGGGGAAAAGATATATGTAATAAATGTTCTCATATGAAAGAATACAAGAATAAGATACAAGAAAAAAGAGAATAGACTTGTTTAATAAAATATGGAGAAAAGAACCCATCTAATATTGTAGAATTTTAGAATAATAGAACTGCGACAATGTTAGAAAAATATGGAGTGGAAAATTATTTTCAAGCGCAAGATTTTGATAAAAAGCGAAAAGAATCCAATTTGAAAAAATATGGTGTAGAATTTGCTCAACAAAGTGAAGAAATACAAAAGAAAATTGAAGAATGCTGCTTGAAAAAATATGGAGTAAAAAATCCTACTTTGAACAAAGAAATCAGAGAGAAACAAATATAGTCTTGTATTAAAAAATATGGTTCGGAAACTAGTCTTGGAAACCAAGAAGTGAGAGATAAGGGTAAAAAGACAATGATGGATAAATATGGATATGACAATGCTCGGAAATGTCCTTAGTTGCAAGAAAAAGCAATGTAGACAAGAGAGAAAAATGGGAATGTCCCAACTTCTATGTAGCAAATATAGTTAAAAGACATTTTATCTGAAATGTATCCATAGTACAATATTAAATTAAATTACCCAGTATCTTCTTTATCCTTGGATATAGCTCTTTTTATAGATGAAAAAATAAAAATAGATGTTGAATATGATGGTAACTATTGGCATAAAAATTATTAGAAAGATAGAAGATGAGATGAATTTTTAAAATCGCAAGGGTTTAAGATTTTAAGAGTTCGTTCGCGGAGATAGTTGCCAACAAAATAGCAAATAGAAGAGTCCGTAAATCAATTAAAAGAAGGACGAAATTTCGTTTAGATTATTTTAAAAGATTGGGAAAATAATTAATTTTAAACCGATGGCAAGCCGTGTACGTTGAAAGGCGTATGCACGGTTTAGAGCGGGGGAAAATCTGGAGATAATTTCAAAGGATTACCTATCGCTATTGGCTTCTGGATGTGCTGGATGCGACGGTGACGGCGTTTACGCTGAAATTGTTCAGGTTCTTGAAAATAAGACTGCTGCCGATATGTTCGCCAGCATTGTTGTTGAGGATAAGAATCAGTCTGCTAAGGCTGGTGACAAGATTGAACTTAATGTTTATGCTTGCCCTGTTGATGGTGCTCCTATTAAGCTTGCTGTTGACCAGTATGATGTTACTGCTTCTTCTGGTACTAGTACTTATGCTAATGGTGTCATCACTGTTGTTGATACCACTGAGTTCACTGTTAAGTTTAAGCTTAACGAGGCTCTCACTGATACCATGAAGGTTACTGTTGCTTAATTTAATTAACGAACAGGAGATTAAAATAAATGCTTTGCAGTAATGCACAGCAAGAAAATGGTGGAAGAATAACGTGCAGAGTCGATGAAAAAGACCCTCATCGGCTCTGTCCTTATCAAAAATATTGTCATTAGAAGTGTGCATGGGAAAATTCTCCTGCCATGACGAGCTGTGAGAGGAGATTAAGAAATGGATGAAATGAACAGCACTTTTGATATTGAAGTTTCTCCTAAGAAAGAAAACAAGGAGAAGCAGATTCAATATAAAAAGTATGACAAAAACAAGCGCAACAAGGAAATTGTAAAAGAAGAAGTTGTTGAGCCTGTTAAGCAGGAGTTGGAAAGTGTCACTGAAGAGGAAGAAGTTAAGCCTGTTGTCGAAGAACTTAAATTAAAGAAAGGTTGGGCAAGAGGCGTTGTACATAGTAAGTGGAAGACTTCTGCATGGGTAATTCTTGAAAATGGTAAAGGCCTTACGATGGATAATTTTGGAAAATATTCTATTGGGGAGACTGTTGAATTTGAATTACCTTCTTGGTACAAAGATTTACAGAAGTAAGTAATGACAAATAAATTGAGGATGGGGTTAATCCCATCCTCTTTTTAGACGCGAAAGAGAATAAAAGATGAATTTTATTTGGTATTTTGATGCCGTTTTTCCCAGTAAAACAAAGGATTTTGAAAAGCGTCTTTTTTGACATGATTTTATTTGGAAAAGAAATTTTTCAAAGTCCTTGACAAAAAATCAAACATTTGGTATATTAAATATGAAAAATATTAAATGGAAGAAGTGAAGGCAAATCTACAACACGAGTTGTATATACTTATATTAGTATTAATTATTAAAGGTAATTAAGAGATATAAGTTCCTATAATAACGTAGGAGGTTAACTATGAGTAAAAGCAAAGACAAGATTAGGGTGAGTTTTATCGGCAATAATGCTACAAGCGTTGCTGGCTCTATGACTTTAATCACATGGGGGAAACCTCAGCGTTCTATTTTGGTAGAAGCTGGTCTTGTGCAAGGAGAAAAAAGTTTGCTTGGCGAATATCAAGCAAATAGCGCAAATTTTAAATTTAAAACAAAAAATATTGATTATGTTTTTATGAGCGATAATCACGGAGACCATTGCCTTTTATTTCCCCTATTGGTAAAAAGAGGTTTTAAAGGAAAGGCTTTTGTTCCCGAAGGATTTACAGATATTTTTAAACCGATGGCATTAGATAGTGCTAATATTATGGAGCGAAATGCTCTTGATTTAACTAAAAAGTTTAAAAAGAATTATCCTCCAATTTATGATAATGGGGATGTTTATGCTGCTACAATGTTGTTAGAAGAATGTGAATTTAATAAAAAGATAAAGATTGATGAAGATATTACTGTAGAGTTTGTTCCTGCTGGTCATACTTTACATTCTTCTGGTATTATTCTTTATATTAAAAATGGTAATACAATTAAAAAAATTGCCTTCACAGGGGACATGGGAAATATTGCAATGCCCAAATTATTTACCAATACTTTTCAGCCCATTCAAAGTTCTAATTTGTTAATTTCCGAGACAACTTATGCTGATGCAAAAAGAAGTGCGAGTGGGAAAGATAGAGAGAAAGATATAGAAAAAATTAAATCTATAGTATATGATTATGTAATAGACAGAGAAGATGGAAAAATTTTATTTCCAACCTTCAGTTTTATGAGGACTCAAATTATTTTGAGCATATTGTTTGATTTGTTTTATACAGATGAAAAGTTTACCTGTCCAATTTATGTGGCTTCTCCGTTAGCGTGTAAAATTTGTGATGTTTTTGACACACATTTAGAAGGAGAAGAATTTGAGAAGTGGCAAAAAATTAGAGGTTGGGGTCAAGTCCATTTTATAAAAGATTTTGAGACTTTGGAGAACTTGTTGAATAAACATACGAAGGAAAATTCAGCAGCTTTGTTCTTGGCTCCGTCACGGTTTATGCAACGGCGGTATTCCGTTTATTTGGCGGAAAAATTACTTCCGAGTTCTAAGAACATTATTGCTTTTTGTGGTTATGCCACTCCTACGAGTTTAGCTGGGAAGATAAAGCAAAAGAAAACAAAAACGATAGCTATCAATGGAAAATCTGTCCCATGCAGGGCGAATGTTATTAATCTTCAAAGTTTTTCTAGTCATATCCAACATGATGAATTACTTAAATTATTATCTGGTGGATATGGTTAGGCAAGTTACGAAAAAATTGCACTTGTTCACGGAGATTTTGATGGTAAGGTCAAGTTTGCTGAAGAACTAAAGAAAGAAATTAGCAAACGAAATAGAACAGATAAAGTGATAGTTGTAAACAAATCAACAGAAATTTTATTATAATTAAATATTTGTACAAAAAGCTTTCTTAAGCTTTTTAAATAAACCTATTGACACAAGAGGTCAGGGTTGCCAGAGAAGTTGTATATTGGGCTACCATCCAGTGATACAATGGAGGCTTATTAGGGTTGTCAGGTTTCCACAGGGTAGCAATTAAAACTGTCCGACTAACATACTTTCATGAGTAGTTTCAAATGGAAGAGAAAGGCGTTTTAAGATGTCGGCATAAATCTTATATCTCATGTACCATGTGTACAAGGAGTTTCTTAAGACGTTAGAGTTTAGTTTTAGCGTTTTATGTAATGAAAAGGAAAATGAGACAGGGAGTAATTAACCTTTTGTCTTATTCCTTGTAGGACAATTATCATTTTCCTTTTTTATATATTCTAACAAGGAAAGGATATATAGAATAAAATGAAAGAGTTATTTAAGAATCCAATAGAAAATTTTAAAGAAAAAACAACAGGAGTATATGGTATTTATTGTTCAGGAGATGATAAATATTATATTGGCAGCAGTGTTGATATAAAAAAGCGTTGGATAGGGCATTCAAGCTTGTTAAGAAATAAAAAGCATTATAATTTTTATTTATAGAATGCATGGAATAAATATGGAGAAGAAGCCTTCTCTTGCTTTGTTGTTGAAATTTTTAACTGGAAGCGGTAGGATGATGCACGTCGTTCTAAATAGCTTACAGCATTACATAAAAGAGAATAGATTTATATTGAAAAATATGATGCTACTAATCATAAAAAAGGATTTAATTTAACTTCGGTTACATAGGGCGGAAGTCCGAGATTGTCTACAAATTTATTAATGGCTGGTAAAGCGACAATTTCTTTTTTACAGTTTTAGTAGATTTGTTTGTTGTTATAGTATAAAAGATGGCCTTTAACGGTTGTAGCAGAAAAATTAAAAGTGGAATCTTTCATTGTGCATAGAATTTACAAAAGAAAAATGTACCCAGATTTAACAAAAGGCATGGTTTTTAAAAGTAGGACTTTGGAATTTAAAGACTTGATGAAAGATGTTATTCCCAAAATTGAAATAGATATTAAAAATGGATTATCGGCTCCAGAAGTGATTAAAAAATATAATATGCCATATTCGCCACATTTTGTAGCTACTTGGTTTAGAAAAAACAAACAATTATCTTTTGATAGTGTCCGTAAAGAAATTTATGCTTTTGATGAATATGGTAATTTTGTAAAAAAATATAATCAAATTAAAGACGCTGCAAAAGAAGTTGGTTCTACAATAGGCACATTAAGTAAAGCTTGTGAAAAAAAACTCATTCCATCTCGTTTCTGGATATGTTTGGGCAAGCGACGCAATTCCTCCAAAAATGTGCAAAGAAGAAGAATTAGCAGGACATTATTTGCATTATCTTGGAACTAGTAAAAGTGTTGTTGGTTTTACCGAAGAAGGTATTCCTCAAGTGTTTTATTATTCTACTTCTGCGGCTGAAAAAGATGGTTATTAGCCATCTGCAATAAGTTTGGTTTGCCGAACTCTTTCTCGTAATAGTGAATAGCCAAAGATTAAACTATATAAACATCAAGGATTAATTTGGAGATTTTATGATGAATTAAACAATGAAGAAAGAGATAGGTGTTATTATATTTTAACGGCTCAAAAGAGCTAAAATGTGATATTATTTAATTAAAGGATTAAAAGGAAAAGCGATATGAAAAAAAATGTTAAAAATATTCCAACAAATGATATTGCCGATTTATTCGAGATTGGAGTGTTGCCTCCAGAAGCAAATCTTTAGTTGCCAGACCCGCAGCTTGTTGCGTATTATAAAGATTCAAACGATAAACGCCGTATGTTATATATCACAAGAGATATAGATGATAGTTTAATGGATGAAATTCGTTGTATTATTAGATGGAATATTGAAGACGAAGAAAATAATATTCCAGTGGAAGAAAGAGTTCCCATTAAACTTTTGCTATTGTCTTATGGCGGTCAAATTGATATGTGTCAATCTATGCTTGATATTATTCAACTTAGTCGTACAAAAGTAATTTGTATTAATCTTGGAGTATGTGCTTCAGCAGCTAGTCTCATTCTTATGGCGGGGCATGAAAGATACACTTTAAAAAATAGCTGGGCGCTTATTCATCAAGGACAGGGTTCTACTGGAGGGACTTATGCGATGGTAGAAGCGCAAAGTGCGAATTACAAGCGTTTAATTGAAAACATGAAGAATTTTATTTTGTCTCATACTAAAATTGATTTGAAACTTTACAATAAACAGAAAGCAAAAGAGTGGTATTTGTATGATGATACAATGGTTCAGCTTGGAGTAGTTGACCATGTGGTAGATGACATTTCACAAATTATAGGCCGAGGAGAATAATTAAAATGGCTTTAGTTACAGATAAAGTACCCGAAGATTATCTTCGTGAAATGCGTCAGTTAATGGCGGATATTTCAAATGGCGATGCAACTTGGAGTAACGCAAACGATATTCGCAAAAAGTATGGTTTGCCTTCTCTGACTATTGATACAATTCGTAGAGGTGCGTTGCTTTATTCTGAGTTTAATGCTTCAGGATGGGTTAATGAGCCTGTTAACAAAAACATTCCTACTAAAAATACCACTACTTTAGATAGTAATGGTGTAAGAACAAGTGAAAAGTTTGTGGCCTTATCAGAAGATGAACTCACAGATAAAACTGCTCTTTTAAAAGCCCATGGTTATAATCCTGTTCAGTTTGAATTGCTTAATGCCAAGAATAGTATTTGGCAACAGGGTGATGGTAAAGGTGGTTTGAAGAACCTTTATTCTTCTCGTATTACTGTCAAGCCTACTGATTGTGGATTAGATTTAGAAGAGCTTAAGAAATATTTTGAAAAGTTTAAGTCTCCTCGTAGTACTGAACATATTAGAGGAGATGTTAGTAATAAGCCCAATGTAGTTTTCTTCAGTCATCTTGATGTACATTTTGGTAGAATTTCCCAACCCTATGAAACAGGTGTTGAATATAATATGGAAGTCGCAAGACAAAATATGCTTTCCACTACTAAGAAAATGATTGATTCTGTTTATTGGAATCATGTGGAAAAGATTATTTATATGGTTGGTAATGATTATCTCAATAGTAGTTTTACTGGCTATACTACAAGTCAATCTCATATACAGGATAACGAGGGGACTTTTAACACAATTTTCAAAAAGGGTACAGAAACCTTGATTGAAGTTATTGATATACTTAGTAGGGTTGCACAGGTAGAAGTTGTTTTTGTTTCAGGCAACCACTCTAGGTTCGAAGAATTAGCATTAATGCAGATAATTGAAGCATATTATAGAAATGTAGAAGAAGTTACAGTTGATGCAAGTCCATTCCCAAGGAAGTATATTAGAGTTGGCAAGACGCTTCTTGGCTTGACTCATGGTAGTGATGAAAAAGACCGCATTAATGGTTTAATGCAGACTGAAGCTAAGGAAGATTGGGGACAGACATCTTATCATTATTGGCTTTGTGGTCATTTGCATCATAATGATTGGGCTTTAAGAGAAAATTATGGTGTTTCTGTTTTCACTCTTTCCGCTATGACTAAAATGGATAACTGGACTACAAAGAGTGGATATACTATGGCTGATGCTGGATGCATTGCTTTTGTTTTTGATTATGATAAAGGACTTAGCGATATTAAGTTCTATTATGTTTAACTAAAAATAAGAGAGAATTTATGGGTAAGAAAAATAAAAATTAGGCTTTTGATTAGTACAGAGATGATGAATCTGAGGAGAGAAAGCCGTTTAAGAAAAAATAGATAGTGAAGAAGAAAAAAGAAGAAGAGATTTTTGAGTTTGAAGAAGATTACGAAAAGACTCGAAACAGAAATAGATATGAAAACCGTAAAAAGAAAAAGAAGCATTATGAAGATGATGATTATTATGACGGTTGGAATTAATTGACCTTTACTTATAGTTTGGGTTCTAAAAAAGTTTTGAATAATTGAACTGGATAATCAATGTTCACGGAAAGGAGATAGCTTGACTAAGTGAGGTTGGGCTATCTCTTTTTTTCCCATTCCAAAAAAAAGATTTAAAAGAGGTGAAAAATGAACAAAGGAAAAGCTTTTGAAAAAGATTTTCAAGAAGCTGCAAAGAATGATGAATTATTTGTGTTAAGATTGCATGATACATCTTTATCTTGGTAGCATGAAAAGACTTCAAGGTTTCAGCCTGAGAACCCCTGTGATTTTTTGGTATATGAGCTTCCTAATTTATTTGCTATTGAGTGCAAAAGCACTTGTTATAAATCTTTAACTATATAGAGAGATATTAAAGATAAGACTTCTAAGATGATTAAAGCTCACCAGATTAATAGTTTGATAAAGTTTGCTCAATAGGAAGGTGTATTTGCTGGATTTTTGCTTAACTTTAGAGATGATGAAGATATTACAAACAATGTGACTTATTGGTTATCTATACAGAATTTTAGCAGATTTTTATGCGAAAATGATAAGCAATCTATAAATAAATTGGATTGTATTTAGTATGGAGCAATTATAGTTGAACAAAAGATAAAGAGGACTCATTATACTTATAACATAAAAAAGATGCTTGAAGATATTAGAAAGGAGGAAATTGAATAATGGCATATAAACAGCCTTATAATAAAATTTACACGCCTGAAAAATGGGAGCAAGTAAACAAGGAAAACAAAGAATTAATAACCGATTTTATTACAGAATGTAAGGCAAAGCGTAGGTCAGAAGGCACTCAAAAATAGTATTTTGCGGATTTGCGTAGAGTGGCAATTTGGGTTTTGGAAAATTGCGATAATCAATCTTTTTTAGATTTAAATAAAAGAGATTTCCGTAGATTTATGATTTATTGTTAGGATGAGTGGAATTTAAGTGCTGCTCGTTGTAATAGAATGCTTTCTGCTGTTCATATGATGTTAGAAATGGCTTCAGATGATGATGATTTATATGAGGATTATGATAGAAATGCTAGTGAAAAGATAAAGGGTGTTCCTAAAAATCCTGTAAGAGAAATTACTTTTGTTTCAGATGAGCATATAAAAATGTTGTATGATAAACTAATGAAAGAAGAAAGATACAAAGAGGCAACTTTGTTGGGAATTTTGTACGATTCTGGCGTAAGACGAAATGAGGTTTTACAAGTGAAACGAACTGACATAGCTGATGATAAGAATTGTACTGATACTGTAGTTGTTGGTAAGCGCTCTAAAAAATTTAAAGTGATTTATTTTTCAAGAACAAAAGAAGCTTTTAAAAAGTACGAAGCTACAAGAACAGATAATAATGAAGCTTTATTTATTAATGCAGAAGGGCGTCCAGCAACAGCCAATAATATATATGACTGGATTAAATAGTGGGGAGATGAATTAACAGAAATGACAGGAGAGGACTACAAAGGACTTACTTGCCATTCACTAAGACATTGTTACATAGATAATTTATTAAAAGGTACTCATTATTTATGCAGAGAGCTTGAATTGGGTGCCGTTCCTCTTGAAAAAGTTAAAATTTTAGCTCACCATGAAAATTCCGACACAACATTAAAATATTCCAATTAGGATGAGAACAAAGATATCGAAGAATTATTTGGTATTACACTTTAAAAGGTTTAAAAGGAGAGAATAAAAATGGCAGATGAAAACAAACTTTTATCTGGTGAAAAACAGGTCGAATTGACCGAAAACGAACAGAAAAACGAGGAAAAAGTTGAAAAAATTACTCTGGAAGAGTTAATTTACAACGCTTCTAAAATTGTTTCTGATAAAATTAAAGAAGAAGAGTTAAACAAATTGGGCAATAAATTAATAATTCGCACTTATCTTCCAATTCTTGAAAAAATGAGAGCAATGATGACTCTTATTTTTGATATGAATAATCAAGATGTTGAGATGGAAGAAATTAGAGTTGTTTCTTTAAAAAAGAATATGTTTTTTAATGTTCTTCTTGGTGAGTATGCGATGATTGATGTTTCTAATAAAGATTTGCAAACTTATCAAAGTTACGATTTACTTTATCCAATTTTTGCTCCTTTCATTTTATAGTATTGCGAGAAAGATTATAATGAGATGAAAGAAATGATTCGAGAGTCTTTGAATATTTATGCCATGAAAGATTTAGATAGTTTGTTAAATAATATTGATTATCAGTCACTTGCTGAATCTGCAAAGAAGAATGAAGAACTACTAGAAAAAATGAAAAATGACAAAGATACTCTTAAAGAAATTAGGGAGCTTTATGAGGCTTTGGAAAAATCTCAAAATAATGATAAAGCAATGGAAACAATAAATAAACTCACACAGCTTTATGCTGTTAGGTCCAATAAGAAGGTAAATTAAGAAAAGTAATTAAGCTGTGCTTACAGCTTTAAAGCTATAAATGCATATATATCTAAAGAGGGGAATTTTCCCCTCTTTGCTAATATAAAGAAAGGATAAGTATATGAGTGAACTATCAAACACAGTTTCAAAAGCCTTTGAAAATGCTTGTAATGAAATTGTGAAAGCAATAGAAAAACAATTGCCACAAAAGACGGCGGCAATTAAAAGCGAAATTAATTTTGATTATACCGTTTTAGTAAAAAAAGTTTTTGAAAGTGTTTTTGATAACTATTATGGAGAAAATTATGACAAAGAAAGTCTTATGGATTCATTAACTTTTATAAATACTACTAAAAAGATATAGCCAGATTTAATTTACGACAAAAACAAATTCAAATTTTTAAAGCCTATTGAAAAAGAAAAAAGAGCTTTTAATAAAAATGCTGTGCGCGAATCTACTATAAAACAATTTGGAGATACGGATATTGCGTTTGATATAGCGACATCACTTTTTGATGAAGCAACTTTTGTTGAGGAATATTCTAATATGAGTTCTTTAGACTAGTGGGAAGAAGTTCAAGAAATGGTTTTTGATTTTTGGAATATGACAAGAGCCAATAATAATAGAAATAATTTAAGTTTGTCTCCATTGGAAGAAACTTATAAAATAGCTTATCAGAGAAGTTAGCAAGAATATGAAAAACGTTTTAATACTTTAATAAAACCTCGTATTCTGAAAAAATATGGCATAAAGTTAGGGTAAAGGAGGAAAATAAATGGCACAGAATCAATTTGAAGTTGATATTAAACTTGGTTTGGATAAAAGTGTACAAGTTTTAGACAGTGAAATTGAAAAAATAGATTAGCAATTATTAAAGGCCACTGAAAAAATGAACAAGCGGTTTGAAAAAAGTATAAAAGGGAAAAATTTATCTATGTCGGAAAAATTTGCGGCAAGAGATGAATATGTTAAATCTCATACCACCGCTTCAGTACAGTAGATGCAAGAAAAAAGGGGTGCTTTATCTTCACAGAGGGATAAGGCTAAATCAATGATTGGTGACATGGGAGCAATAGCTTCTGGTAACGAATCTTTGGGAACTATCGGTTCTTATATAAGCAAACGTATAGATTTCCTTAAGTCTTTAGACACTTTAGTAAGTCAATATTCTAAATAGATAACAGAATTTTAGCCAGCAATTGTCACTGCTGAAAAGATAAAACAGAAACAAGAATCTAAAGTAGCTTCTTCGCGGAAAGCAAGTAGTAAGCCGGATTATAAAGCAATGACTATTGCTGCTAGAGGAATATCAGAAGAGCAATACAATAAAGAATAGTCAGATTTATCTCAAAAGTTGGCTACAGCTCAAGAGGGGCTAAAAGAACCGCAAGATAAAAAGTCAAAAGAGAAGGCCGCTCTTTTTAAAGATATAATGCGTCAAATAGCACAGTCTCAAAAAAAATCAAGCATGTCTGATGAAGAATATAAAAACATTCTTCCACAGATTGAGAAAGATGTGCGAAATTATGTTGAACAAACTTACGCTGGAAAAGAAAAGACTTTAGCTGGCTCGAATGGATGGCGGAAGAAAATAAAGGTCAGAGGTTTTCAAGAAGGTTTTGAAAAAAATGCTGAAGGGCAATATGTTGATGCGAAAGGGAATGTTGTAAAAGGAACAAACACTTCTGTGTTGAGAGCTTCTGCTTTCGCCCCTTTTATCACTAAAGAAGGAGAATATGTTTCTGCTTCAAATGCTGAGGGAGGATTAAAAAAATCGGTAAGGGTGTACGACCCTCGTTTGGCTAACAGTGAAAATGTGGGCGGAGTTGGAGATTTAAGAAATAAAACTTTTACTGGTTTGGAAAAAGCCTTCTTAACTTTAACAACTAAAGCTCAAGAATTGTCTGCGTCAGGATAGGCGGGCGGAGAAGAATATCAAAAAATTGAGTCTCTTATCTCTTTAATTCCGCAAGTTATTAAAGACGCTTATGCAAACACTTCTTCGAAAGATGTTAAAACTTTATTTGAAGATAGTTTAACAAATATGAAAGGTGGAGTTACCGCTTTAGATGCTGAAGAAACTTCTGTGGGTGGTTTCTTTAATAGAGATAGTGAACTTGCTTCGACTGTAAGAAATTTAGTGGGTTTACGGGGGAAAGCTTCTAAAATGCAAAGAGGAGATATTGGTGACCTCCCAGAAGCTCCGACTCCCGATAAAACAGACAGAACTGATGACAAACAAACCAGAAGAGATTAGATTTCTAATAAACAAAAGAGCGTTATTGATTAGAAGCACAAGGATGAAACTTGGGAGTCTATAAAAGGCAGTAAAGAAACCACTTATGATAAAAACGGAAATGTTTTACAGGTTGGTATTAAAGATTTCTTAAGCAGTTTGTCAGGAAGCAGTGATTAGTTAAAAGATGCCGTTCTTGCTTTAGCAGAACAAATATTATCAACAACAAATATAGATATAGACTCGAAACAACAAATGGAAGAGGTTATATCTAAATAGTCTTTAAATGCCCCTATCACTTATAGAGATGAAGAAGGCAACGAAACCATGGAGGCTGCTGTTTCAGGGCAGTCGAGTGCTAAATATCAAGCGCATCTAGAAGAACAGAGACGAAAACAAGCTGGTCGGCTTGATGAGGGATTTTAGCGTTTACAATCTGCAATAGCATATAATCAAACAGAAAGTAATGGAACCGCTGCTATAACTAAAGCTACTGAAAGGATTTATTGGCTTGCAGATATTCTAGATGAAATTAATCAAGGAGAATTAGCGGGTTCTTTGCGCAAGGTGGCCGAGGGTAATACACGGTTCAAAGAAATGGACCCAAATACTATTGCCAATTCTATTTCTAAAATTTATGCTTATCCAGAAGCCTTGGATGCTTCTCTTTCTCACAACTTAACTTCTCTTAATGAATCAAGAGCGGCACAGGGGTTGAAACCAATAAAAGAAGAAAAGTTTAGAAAAAACTTCTTTAAAGAAAATCCTGAAATTGAGTAGAAGTACAATGAAAGTAAAGCGGCAAAAGACCGCTATGATTCGGTTGAGTCTGACAGTGTTGGCGATAAATTAGCTGCTTTCTTTTCTGTAGTAGGGCAAAGTGAAGAAGGGGTTAACAAATTTGTAACTGTTCTCGCTAAGGCTTATGAACATTTAAATGGTACAATTTCTAGAGTTAAAAATATTGATGGGGAAGAAGTTAGAGCTACTGCTTCGGCAAAACGGTGGGTGGAAGATATTGTAGACTATCGTGTTGGCGGAACAACAATTAATCCTAATTAGGGGATAAATGGCGTTTATTATGCCAAAGAAGGAATTACTGGACAAGACGTTAACTGGGAAGAAATTACAGATAATCCCTCTCCCGCTTTAGTTACCAATTTAGAAAATAAGGCAGGATTAACAGGTAATATTTATGGCGGTAATACACCTCAAGAAAATGCTGACATAGCTAAAAGTATTCTAGAAAAAAAGAAAAAAGAATTAGAGAGAGTAAAAGCTTTAGTAGCCAATCCAAAAAGTGAAGCAGGTAAAAATAAAAATTTAAAAAGAATTCAAGAAATTCAAGCTGAAATAGACTATCACTATAAGAACTGGGATGAACTTATGTTGTCACAAACTCCGGTAGTCTATAGCAGTAAAAAAAAGACTGACGTAGATGATTTTAACACCCCAGCCGAAACTCCTGTAGACCCAGAGATTGAGAGAGTCCAAAATTTAAGAGAAAGTTTAAAATAGACCGGTCTTTCTAAAGGTGCTTCTTTTAGCGCTAAAAATTCTATTAGGCGGACTTTTGGAGGAAAAATTACCGATATTACGGGACAGGGTAAAAATCAAATTGTAGAAGCTTTGTTAGAAGATGGAAGTAAAGTAAAATATACTTTAGAAGGGTTACTTGGACAGTTAGTAACCTATGCAGAACAAGCTGAACAACAAGTGTCTGATACTTCTGAAAAAATTAAACAAGATATTACACAGGATACTCAATAGGCAACTACAGCAGTTGATAATAGTACTGCGAATATTGATTCAAAAACAGGTGCTAATAGTGTTGCTAATACTGATGTTTAGAATAAAACGGGTGATGCTTCTACAGAGCTTGCTAAAGAGGAATAGGCAGTAGAAAATGTAAACGCAGCTTTAGAGGAACATGAAACAGAAGTTTTATCTGCTGCTGAAGCGGAAAAACAAAAAGTCCTTGTTTCTAAAGATTTAGTAAAACAACTTGCCAAAGAAGAAGAAGCTTTTGAGCAAACAGGAGAAAGTGCGAAAAATGCCGAAACTTAGCAAGGTGTTACGTATGAATATAAAGATTTAAAATCTTATGATGATACCACACATACCTATACCGATACCGAAGGTAGAAAGTTAAGAAGCTTAACTCAACTTGGCGGCGCGTTAAAAGGACTTACTCCTTCTGAATCTGCTTCGAATGACGAAAAAGCCTTTATGAATGCTATAGCGGCCATTCCTAAAGGAAAGCAGTTGACGGCTGAAGATGTTGGAATGACAGCTCAAGATTTTGCAAAAAAGAAAAATGCTGTTATAAGTAGAGAGAAGGGAAATTTAGAGCATGAAGTTATAGACCTTTTAAGTAAAACAGGCGCAAGTGATGTTAGCGGTTTCGCACGGAAACAAGTTGAAGTTAAGTGGAATGGCGAAACCGAAGTTGTTGATGCTCAAGAACAATACGCAAGAGTATTAAGAGAAAAGTCTGAGCTACTTTCTAAACTTGGGGTGGATAATGCAAGCGAACTACTAAATCAAGCTGTTTAGAGCTACACTCAAGCTTTAGACAATGCTCATGTATTGTTGACTCCTTTTTCTGAAACGCCCATGGCGGCTACTTTTAATGGACCAAAAGGAAAATTTGATTATTCTTTTACTCCTGACCAAATAGCTAAGGGTGAAGATGGCTCTAATTATATCTTAGATACCAAGACTGGTAAAACTTACGGTACAGAAAGTTTTCAGCTTGCTGGTCAATTATACGGAATTTTAGCCAATGCTCAAAATCCCAAGTTCCAGTAGTTGTATCAAGATAGTGACATAAGCACCGATAAAGATTTTTCTTTGTATATTGCAGACGTAAAAGATGGCTTCACACAACTGATTAAGCATATGGCTTTAAGTGAAGAAGAGTTTTATGACCTTCTTGTTAGAGCTAATGATATTATAGATGGTAATGCTGAACCTTTAACTAAAGACGAGCAAATTTCTTTAATGAATAGAGAAATGAAAACAGGCAGATATTTTGGGCATTCGCAGCAACCATTGTCTGAAAAGCCTGTTGATAACAGTTTTGTTTCTTATGCTCCCAATGAAAATGGAGGAGTGGATAAGAGAGAATAGGCTGTTATCAATGCTTATGTTGGAGAGTATTAGAAATTAGTTACTTTACAAACAGAACTAAAAAATCTAGAAGAGCAAAAAAATGTCTTGGCTTAGAACGGTGTCAATTTTACACAAGATGAAGCTGTGGCTTTGCAGAAACAAATTGACAAACAAAATGAAGCTATAAAAGCTCAAAGAGATGTAATGTCTGAAAGAGGTTTGACTATCTCGGACGTGGACGGTAATTTTGCTATTGGTAAAACTCTTTTATCTGATAAGGGAAATGAAGATTTATAGGCAAAAATAAATAGAATTAATAGTAAAAGTAATGTAAGGGCTGCTAAGAATAGTTCGGGTACTACAACAGCTACAAATGCATCTCAAACCAGAGATTTGAAGTTGCAAATGGACAACTATAAAGAGTTGCTTAGTTTGTAGAATAAATTAAAAGAGTCCAATTTAAAGGTGGGTGGTTTAACAGGAGAAAAACAAGCCCGTCAACAAGAAGAAAGTGCGTAGCTGCAAAAGCAAATTGAACAACTTCAATAGATTTTAACTATAAATGGACAAATTGTTGATGAAAAAACTCTAGAAAAAGAAATCACAGAAGCAACGTATTTAACCGAGAACGAAAAAAAAGAAAATCTCAACAATTTAAGAAAAGCAACTAATGAAGCAGCAAGAACATCTGCTAATATTGATACTAAATATTCTCAATCAGCTCAAAATAATAATCCTAATTTGCAAGAGGCAATGCAGGGTTATTTTAGAAATTTAGAAGAGCAAGGAAAACTTGATAGAGAAATTGCAAGAGCCAGAAACAAAGGATAGTCTTTGACAGGAAATGCCGCTATTGAAAATTAGTCGTTTATTAATTCACTGGAAGCATAGAAGCAAAGTTTGGCTAATCAGTACAAATATGATGCACAAAAGAGAACTTTAAATGACATGGAATTAACAGAAGAACAAATCAACAAATTAGAGCAAAAAAGAACCGAAATTCTTAATAACAATTAGTTAGAGATGGATAAGATGGGAGCTTCTGTTAATTAGACAAAAGGATTTTTAACGCAACTTAAAGACAACTTCAAGCAAAGCTTCCAAGAAATTGGATACGCAATTATGCAAGTATTTTCATTCCAACAACTTCAATAGCTGTTTAGTTCTTTTATAAATTCAGTTGAACAATTAGACTAGAAGATGGTAGATTTGCAAATTGCTTCTGGCTATACAAGAAAAGAATTAAAAGGAATGATGTCTGAGTTTAACGACTTAGCTATGGAAATAGGAAAAACCACTCAAGAAGTTGCTGAAGCTGCTAACGATTGGCTTCGTGCTGGTTATAGTGGGCAATAGGCGGCTCAATTAACAGAGGCTTCTATGGAATTAAGCACTCTTGGTATGATTAATAGCGCTGATGCTACTAGTTATTTAATTAGTGTGCTTAAGGGGTGGAAATTGGAAGCTAATGATGTATAGGGAGTTGTTGATAAATTGACCGCTGTTGATATGCAGGCTGCTATAAGTGCTGGTGATTTAGCTGAGGCAATGTCCCGCGCAAGTAATTCTGCACAAATGGCTGGAAGTACTTTAGATAGATATATCGGATATTTAACAACTATTACCGATGTTACACAGAAGAGCGCTGCATCGGTTGGTGAGAGTTAATTTCTAGCTCTCAAAGAGGGATAATACATAATCCTCTTAAGCAAAATTTTTTCTAATTGGCTTGGAAGTCCTGAGAAGGATAACAAGGGGCAAGTTAAATAATATTTAACAGCCTGAACGACTTAACGAAAAAACTTCATTTCGATGAAGAAGCGAAAGTCTGGTCTCACGCAATAATCTAGCAATGAAACGTGAGAGGGAGGGTCAAGTGTAAAGACACTTTAAAGAAGAACCTTCTCCGCCTGTTTTTTTGCAGGTCATAAAAGTAACAGAAACGATGAAAACGGTATATTCACGCTACCAAAATGCGGCTGCTGGCAAATTTGCAGCGGCACAATCCGATATAGAAAGCGAAAATTATAATGAAGAGGACTGGGCAAACCTAAATGATGTCGAGACAGCCCTTGGAGCTTTAGGAATTAAAATTCGCGACAGTGTGGCGAACTTTAGAGAATTTGATGATGTAATGGATGAAATTGCCGACAAATGGAATACCTATACTGACGTACAGAAATCTGGTATAGCTACTGCCCTTGCTGGAACAAGACAACGTGAAAATGTGCTTACCATTTTTGAAAACTGGAATGCGGTAGAACAATACGAGGAAATTGCTGCTACTGCTTATGGTACAGCTATTTAGAAAATGGAATCTTATACAGAAAGTGTAGAAGCGGCTAAAACTCGTATGACAGTGGCTCTTGAAAAATGGGTTTTGGCTCTAGGTCAATCTGACACCTTAATTTTCTTTTATAATTTGGTAGCAGAAGCTGCTGATAATTTGGTTAGTTGGATAGCTGCGATTGCGACTACTACAGCTTTATTAAATTCTGTAGGCGTAGGCTCCGCCTTGCAAAAAGTTTATAGAGGATTTATTTCTTCTCTAACTAGCGTTACTTTGGCTATGAACAGGATGCAGATTAATTTTAATGGATATTTTAAACAAGGTGGAATGGCGCTTCTGGGGAAAAACTTAAAAGATAATGCCGAAGCCGTTTTCTCGTCCTCGATGAAGCAAAATCTTGCCGCTAGTTTGACAAATACTATAAATAGCATTGATACTCTTAGCGATACAGCAAGGCAAACTATGATAAATGGCTTAATTCCCGTGCAGAATGGTTTGCTTAGTTACGAGAGAGAGTTAATGAAAAATATTATTGCAACTATGCAGGATACCTCAATAACAGAAGACCAAGTAGCTCTTAAGTTGCAATAGCTATTGCAAGGACAAAATAATCTTTGGGTTGATTCAATGCTAGCTACTATGGACCAACAAGAACTAAGGCAAAGAACGCAAGAGTTAACTAATGGGACGCGAGCTTTAACAGCCGAAGAAAAGTTAATTATTGCTACTGAACAATTAGCTAGAATGCGTAACACCACTGCTGGCAAAACTATAATAAGTGGTATGGAGTAGTATCAGCAACTATCCCCCACCCTCGCTGCGGCAAAGGGCGCAGCATCTCTCGGAGGTGGAATGGGTGGCGCGTTTGCTGGTAATATGATAGGAAAATATCTTTTTGATAGCGATGCAGCTTAGTCTTGGGGTACAATGTTTGGTGGAGTAGCAGGAAGTTATGCACTTAATGGTATTGTTTCTGCTATAGCAAAAGGTCTTGCCAGTAAAGCAACGATAGGAGCAATTCTAGGTTCTGCTATTGCCCCTATTGCTGCACTTGGCACACTTATTTTCGCAACCGTAATAGCGGTGATTAAAAAGGGAGAACAAGAAGCAACAGAAAGAGCTAAAAAAGCTTTTAAAGAAACAGCGGAAGAATTAAATAATGTAAAATCTTTAAGTGTTGTGGCTAAAAAATACGATGAATTATCTAAGGGAGTAGATTCTTTGGGTAGAAATGTTACACTTACTGATGAAGATTATGAGAAATTCTTAGAATACAGCAATCAACTTGTGGAGGCATTCCCAGAATTAAAAGTAAGAACGGATGAAAATGGTAATGCTATTGCTGATATGGGCAATGCTATGGAATCCACTTCCGATAAAGTAAAGGGCTTAATTGGCGATTTACAGCATCTTGCTGATTTGCAACTTACTTCTGGCGAAGATGGTGAAAGAGTGTTAAAGGATACTCTTAATACCGTGGCTGAAGAGCAAAAGGCTGCTTCTGACGCTATTAAGGAAGCACAAAAAGAACAGACAAAAGCAAATAAAACCGATATTGCCGCGCTTGAAAGACAAAAAGCTGATGCAGAAGCTCGTTTGAAAGCGGCTAAAGAAGCGGCTGCAAATGACCCTGATAATAAGACGTTAGAAGAAAAAAGAAATCGCATAAACGCTGCCCAAAAAAAAGTCAACAATTTACAAAGCAGGAAGAATGCAGGAGATGCTACCGTAGCTGTGGAATATAGTTAGGCATTATATGAATTGGATGCAGCTCAAAGAGATTATAATTCTTTTGTCGATGTGTTGGGAGAAGATTCTGTTGCAGCAATAGAAAATGAAATAGCTACTTTGGAAACTCGAATTTCTCAAGCGACGGGAGACATAAAAGCTGCGGATGCGAGCGTCGAGGCGGCTGTGGCTGCATATGATAAGACTGTTGCTTCTACAAAGCAAACATTAGCAGAATCGGGTCAGGCTTACGCAAGAATAATGGGTGCTTACGATGATGTTGACACAACGACTTCCAATCTTTTAGATGACGCTATCGCCGCTATAGATGGGGTAGACGCGAATGGCGTAGCTTTAACCCCAGAAGAATATAAAACTCAAGTAAGAGAAATGATTAATAGTGTAAATCAGCTTTTGGCTGATGGCACTGCTAAGACGCTCATTGAAGCCGCTGATTAGAAGATTAATACTAATATGACAGTAGAAGATGCTAACAAAGCAAGACAGGCGGTAATGGATTACCTTAAGAAAGCGTTCCCTAACATTGAAGAAGATGAAAATATGGTTACAATTTTGCTACAAATGGGTTTTAAAATTGTAGATGGGCAAATTGTTGATGACCAAAACGTCATTCAAAAGTTTAAGGAAAAATACGGTTTTAGCACAAACCCCAACGGTGTAACAGAAGATTATTTGAATTCTCTAACAGTGGATGAAGCAAACAAAGTGTTTAATTGGATGGGTACAGAAGGTTATTTCTCTAATGGAATGAACACGAACCAGAATATTATTGATTCTATGTTATGGGCCGATAGGAACGCCCCCACAGCTCTTACCGGTAAAACTGGTGCTTTTAATAAGTATTTAGAAGATATGTAGGGAATGAGCGAATTAGATGATAGATTGAAAGAGTTCTTTTACAGCGATGATTTTGACCCTTACACAACCAATGTTTACGAAGCTTTTGCGGATTTCCCTGAAACGGTTAGAAATAGTATTGCGCAAGTACAAGATGCTCTTAACAATGGAGAACTTGATGAAAACGGTTTGTCAGATTAGCTAACAGCAGTTTATGATAATGCTTATTCAGCAGTGTTAGATTAGGGAAAAGAAATAGCAGAAACCATGTCTTCTCAATATTTCCCAGATATGGAGTTGCCCAGCGGCTATATTAAATCTTGGTCAGAATTGAAAGAGGCTTTTGAAAGTGTTTCGAGTATTTTTGACCAACTTGCAGATGCTCGTACAGAAATGGCTTCTTCTGGTCAATTAAGTATTGAGACTACTTTAGATTTGTTGTCAACTAATGCCGATTACATTAATGCCCTTGAAATTGAAAATGAAAGAATTGTATTAAAGACCGATGCAGAAGAAATCATGAACCGAGTTAGGTTACAAACCATTGCTGTTAGTTTGCAAGCGCAAATTCAGGAAGATAATTTAAGAGTTGCACAACTTAAGAGTTAGTTGTAGACATTAATGATGTCTGGTACTTATGTTGAAGCTTCTGATGCTTTGGTTGAATCTACTAAAACAAAAGTTTATGCATACGGTAGCGAAATGGAGGCGTTGGCTGCTTTATCCAATGCTTATTTAACCGCTGCATAGGCTGCTTCTACCTTAAATAGGGCACAAAATGGTGAGGTAGTAGACATAGGCAGTGTCAAAGCTGTAGACTAGATAAAGTTTACACCTATTGATACTTCACAATTAGAAAGTAAGACTATTGATTTATCTGGAAATAGCGAAGCATTACAACAACAAATTGAAGCTACTAAGGCTGAATTGAGAAGTTTAGTCGGAGACTTTGATGAAATTGTTACTACGGATAAAGATGGTAAAGTAGTGGGATATAATGTAAAATTTAAGACGCATACTGACGATGACGGAAGCATTCATTATGATGAAGGTAACATTGCCATGAGAGAGCATTTATATTATAGTATTCAAGACATGCTTGATTCTGGTGATTTGGCTGGTTCGTTTGAGAAGAATTATACCAATCCCATTAAAGAAGCTGGCAGTTCCGCTGAAGATACCAAAGATAAAGTTCTCGACCTTCTTAACGCCTATGATGCTCTTATTGACAAAGAGTGGGAAGCCATGAAGGTATTTGATGAAGATACTTTAACTCCTACTGGATATACAAAGTACTTCGAGAAGAAGAGAGCAAGTCTTGAAAAATTAGCAGCTTATTATGAAGGCATGATGCAAAATACTAATCTCACAGAAGAAGAGAGATTAGATGCTGAAAAGAATTACATTGAGAATCAAAAAGCTATTAATAACCTTGATGACGAAGAGGTTGAGGATAAGTATAAGATTCTTGAATTGTATGGGGCATCTATTAATTCTTTGATTCTGATGAAGCAACAATTAGTCAAAACTTCTGATACTTATGAAGAACTTCTTGAGAATCAGAAAGACCTTAATAGTTTGCTTCAAGATGAGATTGATTTGCGTAAAGAAGTTTCTGAGTGGCAACAAAATTTAACTGACAGGCAACTTGAATATGTAAAGGGAACTGCATGGAGTAATAGCACAGCTTACGATGATGCCATGAATGCTTCTCTCGCAGAAATTGAAAAGCAAATTGAAGCTACCAAGGCTTCTATGCAATTTAATTTCAGTCAAGCTGTTTATGGTTATATGACCGAGGGCATGAGTGAAGCTGAAGCCCGTGCTTATGTTGCTCTTGGTAATAGTGAATATTCTCAAAGATATCGTGAAGACCAAGAAAAATATCTTGGTTTGATTGATAGTCAGGTTGAATATGTTGTTAATAGGACTTCTGCACAAATTGAAGAACTTTCTAATAAATTACAACTTCTTGAAGATTCCAAACCTCAAGAGTGGATTAGAATTTCTGATATTGAAAGCTATTATGCAAGTAGAAGTTCGTTATTACAAAGCTAGATTGAAGTATATCAAAAGGCTTTGGAAGATGTGTCTGATTTAACAGATGAACAAATCAAAGACCTTGTTGATGGTTTAAATGAAGCTACAGTCGCTTTGCATGAAGCTGAAATTAATGCTTTGGAAGACAAGACTGAGCTTCAAGAAAAGCAATATGACGCAATTGTTTATAGAATTAATCTTTATAAGGAAGAACTGCAAGATGCTATTGATGCTATTGAAGACGCTTATGAAGATGAAATAAAGCCTTTGGAAGATGCTAATAAAGAGCGCGAAAGGGCAATAGAACTTGAAAATCTTCTTTTGGCTAAAAAGAACGCCAATAAAGAGAAGGAGAGAGTATACCGTGAGGGTGAACACCAATGCCCTCGTAAAAGATAGCTATATCGGTTAATAGCCTGAGAAGGCCGAGACCGAAGTAAGACTGTTAAAATTATTATGTATTAATAAAGAAAGGAGGATAAAATGAAAGAAAATAAAGAAGAAAATAAACTCGAATGGAAACTAACAGATAAGTATTTAGAACAAGCTAAATTTTTAAATGTTGAAATTGTTAGAACAAAGAAAAATGAGAAAAATCAAAGAGTGGTAATTTTTCATTGCCTAAATCATCCCAATAAACCTGATAGAGTTTCTCCCGCATATAGCTTTTTATATGCAAGAAGTTGTGGATGCAGATTAAAATATTATACTGAAGAAGATTTTATAGAAGATATTGCAGATAAAGAAGTTAAACTTTATGGCAAATATAAAAATGATACCGAAAAAACAGAATTCGTTTGTAAATATCGGCACGTTTTTTCTGCAAGGCCAAATAAAATAAAAAGAGGAGAAGGTTGTCCAGAATGTAAAAAAAGAAAATTAAGAGAATGCTTTATAAAAGATAAAAAATGGTATGAAGAAAAATTGGCTAAAGTTAATCCTTCTTTGGAAGTGGTTGGAGAATATAATGGCATAAAAGAAGATGTAACTTGTCGTTGTAAAGTTTGTGGTAGATTAACTACTACAAAAGCAGACAAATTTACAACTTTGCAAACAGGGTGCCATTTTTGTAAGCTATCTATCGGGGAAAGTATTATTTACACTTATTTAGAAGACCATAATATAAATTTTACCCCGCAGAAACGCTTTGATGATTGTAGATATAAATAGCTTCTTCCATTTGATTTTTATTTGTTAGACTATAATGTATGTATAGAATATTAGGGAGAACAACATTATAAACCAGTAGATTTTTCTTATACTCCTACAGAAGAATCTAAATAGAAAGCTGCAAAAAGATTTGAAGATGGACAAAAGAGGGATAAAATAAAGAAAGAATATTGTTAGCAAAAAGGAATTTGTCTCTTAGAAATTTCTTACAAGGATAAAAAAAGGCTTACTGAAATTTTGGATGATTTTTTTAATAATTTTAACAGAAACTCGAACGACTGTCATACTTAATATGGTAACATGTTGAGTTCAGCTATCGTGTTATTTAAATAATATTATTAAATAATATAATATACAGTCTGGACTCGTGCTATAATCTAAAAATGAAACACGAGAGTAAGGCAGAAATACCTTGCCGCCATAATTTTAATTATGGTCACAAAAGTAACAGATTCGATAGGTTGGGTATACGAATCCAATCCTACTAAGTTACGTGAAGCTTAGAAGGATATCGACGATTTCTATAAACAAGACCGCCTTGATGACCTCAATAACACAAAAGATGCAGAGCAACAAATTCTCCAAGACCGTATAGACGCTTGGGATAAATATCTTGAACAACTTGAATGGGACTATAAGGAATATGAGCGTCTTGAAAATGAACGTATCCTAAAAGAGCTTATGAACGCGAACTCTGAAGAAGAGATTCGCGCTCGTATCACCGCAGATATGGAGAAGTTTAATTCTAATATTCAATAGAACTATAAGAATTATACTACGATTTTCCAAGACAACTTGCTTACGCCTTATCGTCAAGCTAATGAACAATTAGCAGAATTACGCAGACAGAGGCTTGAATTATTAGATACCTCTGATTTCTATGACAAGAATGATACCCCTGATGGTTATTATGATGAAGATGATTTAAATACTTATGATTTTTCCGACCTTGATGAAAATGAAGATTATCATGCCAAGATGTTAGCCGCTAGAAGTGAAACTGAATTTAATAAGTGGGCGGCTTATCGTGCTGAAAAAGCTCGTAGACAGAACACAGATATTAGTGGTAATGGTATTGGTTATGATGGCGCGGGTAATGCGTACAGAATAAAAAGCAATGCTGAAATTTATCAAGAGTGGTTAGCAAATCAGGGTAAGAGTAATTCTTCTTCTAATTCCAATTCCAACTATAATTATAGCAATTCAAACAAAGGAAGCTCTTCTGGTTCGACTAGTTCTAACAAGAATAATTCGAGTAGTTCTTCCAGTTCCAGCTCTTCTTCGGTTAATTATGGTAAAGAAGATTACGGTAAATTGATGTTGGCTGCTAAAACACCTGCGGAATTTGAGTATTACGCTAAATTACGTAAAGATAAAATTGATAGCGACCCAACGTTAAGGAAATTATACGGAACTTCCCAAGTACCTTTGAATGAAACGCTTAAACTACAATGGTTGGCTAAACGAAATTAGTCCAGTGGAGGTTCTCTTGGAGGCGGAGGAAGCAATTCTAATAGAGTTTCACGTTATGCCTCTGGACTTGAAGAAGGACCAGTAACTTATACAGGACTTGCAATGTTGCATGGTACACCTTCTAAGCCTGAGTATGTTTTAAATAATGACCAAGCTTATAATTTGTTACGCAATATGGCAACCACGAGACTTCCTGAAATGGAGCGTACTGGAACTGATAATAATTGTGGTACACAATATATTGTTCAGGGCGATGTTGTGCTTGAAGGAGTAAATGACCCTGCTAAGTTCTGGAGTGGAGTAACAACCGCAATGGGTTCCAGATGGAATGTAACTCGAAAGAGCAGAGGATAATTTTAAAATGATTTGAATCCAAATAAAATTCTCAAAAAAGAGGGTAAAAAATTGGGGGAAATTTATTGACAATTAAATAAGAATAGCTTATAATAAGAGCATGAAAAAAAAGGGGTGTGGTGTGGAACAAAAACTCGCCACACCTCATCCCTTAGTTAAAAATATAATGAAAGGAGTTAAAAGAAAATGATATACAAGGCATCATCGCTGAGTCCGAACTTAAATGAAATAGATATTTTATCCACCTCTCGGAACCCGTTTTAGGCCCAAGTTAACACCCTTGGAACGTCCGTAAAAGCGTATTCTGTCAATATTTTGTCAGGAGACGGTGCTACGACAATCCTTAATTAGCCTTCTCAAGCACTTGGATAGGAAATTAGGAACAAAGAGCAGCTTTCTTTGAATTTAAAAGTGGATTAGACTGGCAATTATGTTACGTTTCAAGAAGAGGGGAAAAAGGGTTTGTCGGTTACGGCTCAATGCGAAGAAGACCAATCTTTAAGTAATGGAAAAGATTATCAGTGGAATATTAGAATGTATGAAAACCATTCTCCAAGAACGGCAGAGGAAGACCCCACAACTTTGGTTTGTTCTGGTTTTACTGTCGGGTCTACAACTTCTGTAATTTGGGTCAATCTTGATAAAAATTTAAGTGATTCTGAAAAAAAGAAGGTTAAGGATTAGCTTAAATATGATAGATGGATAGAAATTAGTGCTTCAAGTAAAAATGATGGTATGATGAATATCACTCTTCCAAACGAAGACGATTTAGCCTATCCTACTACATGGCCTTATAGAGAACGTAGACAAATCAACTGGGTTTATACAGATTTGGGCTGGGATAAAGATGTTATAAAAATTGAACTAACCGAATCTTTCACATATAATTATACAAACGGTAAAACTTTTACATTATACAATGTTTCCGATTAGCACACGTTAACAAATTTTTATGTAGAACCTAATGATGATATCGAATTGGGAAACTATATTTCTTTAAATTCCAATGATGGTGAAAAAAGAAAAATTATTGGGTATGGTCAAGAAACTGGAGAAATCAGGTTGCAAGAGGGGTTTACGACTGTACCTGAAAATGGTGATACTTATAAACTCTGGACAAAAGATTTAACTTCCAGTTCTAACACTTTCAGTCAAAAAACTTATCATAGCTCTGCTGAAAGAAAAGTTGGCGGAGCAGCTATTACTAGTCCTTATTTTAAAATAATGACCTCTTATTGGAATAGTGATAAAGACCATCAAATTTTTGTCTAGCCTAATATTAATATTAAGTCGGATGCAAAAAATCCTCCTCAAATTGTATGGGAAAATGGAGTTCGTTTAAATGTTAAGCAAAAAATTAGTGAGTTGGGACAATATGTTGCTGGAAAGAAAACTGATATTACTTTTAATAAGCTTGATAATACTCAATGGTTATTGAAAAATAACTGTACTATTGCTACACAAAGTACTGGCGATATTCAACAAATTATTGTTCCTCAAACTGATTACACAGTTTATACTGACTTTATGGATTCTATTCCTAATGCTGTTTTGTACGCAAGGCAAGCGCCGACATTAGGAATTAAATATAAAGATTATCGTGAATTAGATTTAGAATCTGTTCCTTATATAGATATCGACCAATCTGTTCCTGCACCATGGAGAGATGTCGCTTTTTTGGGGACGTGGGAATCTGTAAATAATGTTGAAATTAAGTATTATCATTATTATTTGTATTCGATTGATAATTATAATAATGAAACTTTAATTTCTGAATCTGATGATATTTACGATTCTTCCCTCGAATGGGATTTTAAGGGCTTTGAAACGAATAATTTCTATAAAGTTAGAATAACTATTCACGATAAATATGGTAAAGCATATAGCGAAGAAGATACTTTTTATATTGAATATGCAGTTTATAGTTCTGTTGTCCCTCTTGCTAACTCTTTGATTTGTGATGAACAAGCTATTAAACTTGAAGTAGTTAGTCCTGTTTATGTTATCTCTACCGATAGAGAGACAGAAAAGACAGTTACTTCCAATGATGTGTATTTGAGTAGCAATTCAAAATATTATTATGTTGACACAACTTCTGGTAGAGTATTAAATTATACTCAGGTTGCAGACGCAAATAATACGCCCATTCAGATTCCAGAAGTATTCTCTTTCTTTACTCGTTTTAGGTTCCCTTATGTGACTTCTGACAACAAAGTTGGTTTCTTTAATAATATTACTGGAACTGAATTGAAGACTTTGATGGAAATTGCTCATGCAAGTTATACGCAATTTTATTTAAGTGAAGTAGATACAGTTCTTTATAATGAACTTTATTCTACTTTGTATACGAGACAAGACAACCAAGCTCTTTTAGATGCAATTCCTCTTTATCCAGATGGAATTTCTATTGTTTTGTATTCTGATGAAAATACTCCAATTAAAGATGCAAGTGGGAATGTCGTATATTATACTTTAAGTAGTTATACAATGTCTTCTACTAAAATTGTTGTAGAAGAAAAGATTGATACTTTAATTGCATCTTTTGACCATTATGTTTATTATGATAAGGTTACTAAAGATGAAATTGGCTCCTCTGCTTCTTTAAATAATGGATAGCTTGATAGACGTTCAATTTATCTTTCTATTTTCTCAGATGAAAATTCTGCTGATGAATATAAGAGGTTGCTTTCTTATGACAAAGAAACAGGAGAACTTGTTATTGAAAGTAGTTTGAAGAGTGATAGTTATAATAATCTTAATTATAAAGCATACACTCTTAAATCTACAAATAATTATATTCCACTTCCCTCTTCAACCCAAGGTGATATTTCTCTTGGTGGAGATGTATACACTGTTAAAGTTGGTGGATTGGATTTGTTGATGGTTGACGAAGAAAATAAGATTATTCGTAAGAATCCTAATATGCTTAAAATGCAAGTATTTAAGAACGGTTCTGACGAACCTTTGGCTTGTTTTGAAAATGGTAAATCTACCAGTTACGATATTCAAGGCATGTTGAGCAATCTTACTACTCCTGATAAGTTCGGTTTTGCCCTTCAATATAAGTATGTAGATTCCACAAAAACGACTTTGAAGTATATGTTGGTTGAAGAATTTAAAGAAGAACCTGATTATATGGATTAGAATATGATTTATATTTTAACCAAGGATATTGTTTTTGCTCCTTTTGGGAAAGAGGCAAAGACTTATTATGTTGGTCAATATAAATATGTTGTTAATTCAGACGGTTCTGCTGACTGGATTCTTTAGGTCGATACTGAATATTTATATCTTGATGAAAGTGGTGATTATAAAGATGAAAGTGGTAAAGCTATTGATGTTGTAATTGATAAAGACTTAACTGAAGGTGAAGCTACAAGTGGTAGCCAAACTTATACTTCTATTGCAACTAATGAATATGATACCACTTTAGCTGATGCAGTAAATGCAACTGCTGATAATAAAATATTTACAACTACAAATTACGATGAAAATTTAGTCACAGCTTTTAATGATTATTCGAATGTTTATGTGAGTTTCTTAACTATTGAAGGAGATACTACGACTGAATATACAGATGATACTGGTACAGTTGTAAGAATTCAAGTTGAATCTTATACTGGTAATGTAATGACTTTAGCTAAATCTTTTGGGTATACTGGAACTATTTATGGTTATATTGCTTATACTTATAGTTCAGTAACAAGTCGTTTTACCAAGATTAGAACGATTGATGGCACAACTAATCCTTTAGTGCCAAAGACTTCTTATGTATATCTTTCAGTGATGAATGGTACAACGACATTAATAGATAAAAAGAAAATTTTAACTTACACTTCTGATAAGAAATTAACTATCGAAGGTGGAATTTCTATTTTGCTTTCTGATTCTGACCTTGATTCTTTAACTTATACCGCTTATAATTATATTAGTAATACTTATACTGAACTTGATAAAATTGGTGATGGTAAGATTATTGCAAGCGACCCAACTGGCGGTACAGTTAGCGGGCCTGTTAAATATCGTTGGGGTCCTAAAAATGGTACAGGCAAAGAAGAATCAGATTATATTTGGATGCCTGACTCTCAAGCTGTTAAGCAAACTAATATGGCTTAGATTGCTTAGAGATGGTTTGACTTTAATTTAACGGTGGATAATTCTAAAGAAGTTCCTGTTAATTGTTCTATCGTTTTAGTTACAGAATAAAGAAAGGAGGATAATTAATGAATATTAATAGCTATATTTATTATGCACCACGGTTAGAAATTCGTGATGTTGGTGTTGATACTGATATTACAAAATCTCCTGATACTATTCGTAAAGAAGTTACTGCTAAATTAAAAGCTAATCCTTATTCTTCGCCTTTGTCCTCCGATTTAATTTTATATAACAAATTTAACTTGAAGGATTAGGGTACGGGTACTTCAATTTTGGCTTATTATTTCCAAAGTTTACTTGGCTCTAATGGCGCTCTTTCTGTATATAAGAAAGCACCAGAAGATACTTTTTATACATATATTTGTGATATGTATGGCAATTATAGTATGTTAGATTACAACATAAAAGCTAATGCTTTTTATCATTATTTAGTTGCATATCGTCAAAGTAGCGGTTCTTATAAAATGTATGAAGATAATATTGCCAATGCGGACGGCACTTCTTCGCCAGCTTATATTGCTACAAAATGGGATTTTTGGACAATTTGTGATATAGAAGAAACAGAAACAGAGCGGCTTTATGTTAAAACAGGCGATATTTGGAAATTACGTTATAATATGGATAATGGAGAGTTGACTCAAAATAATAGTGTGACAACTTGGGATACTTTGGGTCAATTTCCTAAATATTCAATTGGCACAAAAGATTATATGAGTTCTTCTGTTACCTGTTTGTTAGGAGATATTACCGAATATAAAGAAACAGAGCCTGTAACTGCAACCGAAAATGGTTCAACTGTTACAACATTTAAGATTAAAACCGCCGATGGATATACAGAACGTATTAATAAAGATGACATGTATTCTCGTGAAGTAGAAAAATATGACGCTTGGCGCACTTTTATAAATAACGGTAATTTAAAATTGTTAAAGGATTATAAAGGAAATTCTTGGGTTGTACAAATAACCTCTTCTCCCACTTATAACATGAATTTGCAGTCCAATCTTATGTAGACTACAATTACCTTTTCTTGGCAAGAAGCTTTAGACGTAAATTCCATATCTATTGTTTCCAGTGCTAGATAAGGAGGAAACATGGCTGATAATATTTTTGGAGATGTGTTGTTAAGAGATGAAAATGCTATTCCTTTCAATACTTTAAAAAAGATTTTGGAGCGTCCTGTTATACAACCTTGTTATCGTTTGTCTGTACTCACTCCTGATGAATAGGTATCATACATTATTCCAGAAGGAGATATTACTTTAGACGGATTAAATTATACTGAATCTTATTAGAATGGATAGAGAAGAAGTATTACCGTTACGTTAGCCAATGAAGATGGAAGATACACTCCTAATATTGATGGCATTTGGGTAAATACAAGATTTAGTTTTGATGTTGGAATTAAATATCAAGATACTATTATTTGGTTTCCTAAGGGCATATATATTTTAGGAGATGTTAGCTTAACCAGAGAAAATTCCAGTAAAACAATTCAATTACAACTGTCAGACAAGTACGCTGTTTTTGAAGGTAAAACTGGTACTCTTGAAACTGCATATGAAGTAGAATTGGGGAGCAATATTATTGATGCTGTAAAAGGGGTTTTAAATTTCTCTTTAGGCAATGGCTATATTTTGGATTATAAAGAGCCCATTTTTGACCCCAGTTTTATTGGTTTGAAAACACAACAGACCATTAGAGCCGAACAGGGAGAAACATTGGGCTCAATTTTAGATGCTTTGGCAACGCAGTTGTCTGCCGAATATTATTACAATACAGTGGGGAATTTATGTTTCTATCCAATTAATGAAACAGTTGATGACTCGGTCAAACCTATTATTTGGACTTATCCAAAATTTAGCAGAGATTTGCATAATATGGATTTACAATATCAAAATGAACAAATTATTAATTGTGTAAAGGTGGTAGGGGATAGTGTGGATTCTACTATTTATACCGCTACGGTTACAAATAACAACCCCTCTTCTCCTATTTGTGTAGAGCGTATTGGAAGGCGCATGGATGCTCCCTATACATCTTCTTAGGTGTGGAGTGATGATTTAGCTTTAGATTTAGCAAATTATTATTTAAGAAAATCAAGTTTTGTTGGAGTTCAATTTTCTGTTTCAGTTAGCTTTAATCCAATATTAACAGTAAATAATTTATGCGAAGTTGAAGATGAATTTTTGTCTTTACAAAGAGAAAAGTTGTTAATTACTTCTATTTCTTACAATAGTAAAGATGGTAAAATATCATTAAGTTGTTGCAATACTTCTGACTTACCCTCTAATACTTCAGACAAAGAAAGTCAAGGAGAGAAAATAAGATGGTGACATATGATAGATAAAAATAATAATTATGACCAATATGCTGATGAAATGCTAAATAGAATACTTTAGTGTGTCACGGCAGAAATAAAAAGAACCTCGCCGAGAATTGAAAGTGCCACAGTGACTAATGTAAATAGTGATGGTACAGTAGATGTAATTTTACCTCGGGAGCCTGAAACGGAATTTACGAGAATTTAGAATCAAACTCCTTTTGAGTTAAGAGAAGGAGATTCTGTAGAGATAATGCTTAAAAAGGGAAGCTTTAACAATTGCTGGGTTATGGCAAAACATGGAACGACAAGGCGTTTTGGCGCTGATGACAATGGATTGACCGATTAAAAAAATTTTTTTCAGAAGTGCTTGACAAGATAGCAAAGTTGTGTTATATTTTATTCACAACCAAGGTAGGTTGATTTTTGAATAATTAGGAGATAGTACAATGGTTAATAATCTTGCGTGTGAAGATTGTCGTTTTTTGGTAAAGTGCTCGGCGTATGCAAAGCTTAAGCCTTTCCTTGAAGATGCTCGAAGAGATTTGGGTGTAACTTTAACGTTTGATGCTTGTAATGATTACAAGTCTATTGACGATGACGATAATGACAATGAAAACGAAGACTAAAAATTAAAAGACAAAATTAAAGGAGTACAAAAATAATGGCTACAAAAAATACTGACCAGATTCGTAGATTGACAAATAGTGTGACTCTTGCGGGTTATCTCGCTGATATTGAGTCTAAGTAGGGCGTAGATAAGAATGGTGTTGATTACATTCGTATTCGTGGACAAATTCAGTGTGGCGAAGACAGTGTAATGACTCGTTCTTTCACTTCTTTCATTAAGGCTAAGAAGGCTGATGGTACAGATAGTGAGAACTATGAAAAGGTTCTTGACTGGGTTAAGAAAGCAGTTCCTATGACCAAAGACAAGGAAAATGCTACTATGGTAAGACTTGTTGGTTCTCTTAGTGCAAATGATTATGTAGGTTCTGATGAACAGCTTCATGAGGGCACTGTCGCTTCTATGCAATTCTTTAATGATTTTGAAAAGTTTGCTTGCGACCTTGATATTGAAGGATATATTAAGAGTATTACAGATGAAGAGCGTGGTCCTGAAGATGATAAGAAGCCTACTGGTAGAAAGCGTTTAAATCTTATTAGCATGGATTTTTATCATAACGCTCTTGATATTAAGAACATTATTATCCCAAAGGATTTTGTGGATGCTCTTGAAGATAACGGTTATGTCAAGGGAGCTACTGCTAAGATGTATGTTAGCTGGAAGCCTAATGAAAAGGGCGAAGCAAAGCCTAAGACCAAGGGTTTTGGTCAGCAGAGAGTAACTGAGGGTAAGAGCTATCTTGAAATGGTTCTTACTGGTGGTGATATTGCTTATGATGAAGATGAGCAGGAAGATATGATTATCACTCCTCAGATGTGTAAAGCTATGCTCAATGAGAGAGCAAGTCGTTTAAAGGAACTTGAGGAAGCTGGATATCAGGGTTCTAAGGGTAGTAGTAATTCTTCTGCACCTACAGGCTTTGGTAAGAAGGGTTCTGGAAAGATGTCTCCTGTTATTGATGATGACTCGGACATTCCTTTCTAACAAATGAGATAGGAAGAAGAAATTGTTAAATTATTTAAAAAAGAGAAAAAATCTGTAAGAGAAATTCAAGAGTAGTTAAAAGTTACAAGGGATGAAATTAAAAAAGCATTAGAATCTTTTGGCTACTCTACAAGAACTTATACAGATTTATACTCTGTAAATCATCTGTATTTTAATTAGATTGATAGTTTTGCAAAGGCTTATTGGTTAGGTTTTTTATATGCAGACGGTTGTGTTCATGCCAACAAAGTTTGCTTAGAATTAAAAGATTTAGACCATGTAAAAAAATTTAAAACGGCAATATCTACAGAGGGATATTCAATTAGGGTAAGAGAAGATAAAAGATTCACTCCTGTTTGTACAACTTATTGTTTTCAAGTGAAAAGTGAACAAATGGTAGAAGACTTAAGAAAATGGGGTTGTGTTCCTTAGAAGTCTTTAAAAATTGACCGTGTTCCAAACATAGGAGAAAATTATATTTTTCACTTTATTCGCGGATATTTTGATGGAGACGGAAGTATTTCTTTTGTTGTATCAGAACATCATTACAGGATAGATTTTGTTGGATAAGAAGCTTTTTTAAAACAAATTCAATTTTATTTAAGTAATGGAAAATCTGAATCTAAAGTCACTAAAGTTAAAAGAGCAAATGCTTGGAACTTTGGTTGTAGTGGAAGGTTTTTATGTGAAGAATATTTAGATAAATTGTATAAAGATTCTACAGATGATATACGTTTAACAAGAAAATATGAGAGTTATTTAAAATTAAAAGAATATAATAAGGAGACATTTAAATAATGGGTATTGATATTTTTAGCATTAAGCCTAATGTGGTCACTCGTGACCTTAGTGGTAAGAGTTTTCTCATTTATGGAGAAAGAAAAAGTGGTAGCGTAGTGTTTTGCCACCCTTTGTTGTAAGACAATTGACGAAATTGCGGAATTAAGCGAGAAGACTTAATTTGTAATAATTATGTTAACTCGAACCGAAGTTTATTATTAAAATGATAAACAGGGGCAGAGCGTAGTAATTGAACCTTTGATTAAAGAATATAATATTACCAAGAGTCCGCAACACCTTATCTCGTATAAGGTTGAAAAAGTACGCCAAACTGAATCTGAATTGACAGATTGATGAAAATGAGCGAAAGCTCCAGAGTGTAAGATAAAAAGCTTACAGATAATAACAATGAAAACTACAAACGCTTGTAAATTCCCAAAGCCTATTTTGCTCGGTTTCGAAAAGGGCTATGGTTTTTTGGATGGCATTATTGCACAGCCAATTAACACTTGGAAAGAAGCTCTTGAAGTAAAGAAGCAGTTGCTTAAAGATGCAGAAGCGGCTGAAAAGGAAAATAGAGAAACAATCTTTAAAACGGTAATTGTCGATACTATTGATATTGCCTACGACCTTTGTGAAAAGTATATCGTAGACAAAGAAGGTGTAGATTATCTTGACGAGACTGAAAAGATGCGTGGTTATCGTGCTTTGTCTCGTGAATATGATAAATTTTTCCAAGAGATTGTTAAAGCTGGTTATACTTTGATTTGTATTTCTCATGCTACTACTAAACAGATTAAGGAAAACGGTGAAAAGTATGATAAGACTATTCCTACTGTACCTGACCGTGGATTCCTTGTCGTTTCTCGTCTTGTTGACGTAACTGGTTATGCTTCTTACGAAACTGATGAACAAGGTAATGTTCATTCCATGCTTACGATGAGAGGTAACAAACATCTTGAGGCTGGTTCTCGTAGCCCTTATATGTCTGAATGCATTCCATTTACTTATGAAGCATTGCGTGATGACATGGCAAAGGCTATTGATGAACAAAAGGCTCACGGTGCTACAGTTGTTGATAATGAGGTTAATCTCTTTAAGGATAACGAAGTAACCGAAGATGAAAAGAAGAGCGTTGATGAGCTTATTGCTGAAATTGGTAGTTATGTAAAGGCTATTCATAATACTGGTAGTACAGAGTATAAGAAGATTATTGCAGAATATCTTGGAAAGGGTAAGAGTGTAAAAGATTGCGATGAATCTCAATTGGATATGCTTTTGCTTATTCTCGATGATTTGAAAGATTACTGTACTGAAAATAATATTACAGTAGAATAAATAATTATTGGGGAATAGTAAAATTGATTACTATTCCCCTTTATTTTCCGTTTTAATATTTTAAGAAAGGAGTGAGGATTATAGCACCACCAAAGAAGAACAGAAAATGTAGCGTTTGTGGTAAGATGTTTCCTACAGAGGAAATTATTACTGTAAATGGTAAAAATTATTGTCCTATTTGTGGTAAATAGCCAGCACAAGATGCAAAAGATTACAAGACTTTAACTGATTATCTTTGGGATGTTCTTGGTATAAGAGAATGGGTGAATGCTCCTCTTATAACAACATATATAAAAAGAATTAAAGAAAAATATGGAATGACTAATTCTCAAATTCTTTTTACTTTATATTATATGTATGAGTATGCTGACAATCCAGCTCCCAAGATAGAAACAGAATCAGATATCTTCATGGTTATACGTTATTTTGCCGAATCAAGAGAATTTTGGCAAAAGTATAAAGAGATGAGGATGACTAAATCTGAATTTATCGAATATATATTAACAAAACCGCCTATAGCGATAGATGTAGCTCGTTCTGAAATTATTAAGAAACAAGAAGAGGACGATGAAAAACGAGACAAACGAAATCATAAAGAAGAAATTTCTGCTGATGATATCGTTGATGATGGTCTTGTTAACACTGACTTTATTGGAGATTATGATTTTAGAAGAGGACTTCAAAAGCAAAGAGGAAAAGATGGTATGTATTTATCAGAACTACAAAGAGATATTCAGGAAATAATGTCTGAACATCCTGAAGAATGGGGGGGGTAACTTGGCGGATTATAGAGATTATCAAAGCAAATCTGCAATTAAAGAAGTTCTTGGCTGTTTACTGTAGAATCCAACTTTATTAACAAGTAATAAAATCGACAAAAAAGATTTTGTTGAAGCTTTCCATCAGCTTTTGTTTGTAGCAATAAACAATCTTTTCTCACAAGGCGCGGTAAAGCTTGACCAATATATTATTGATGATTATTTAAAAAATAATCTTCAGTCTTTGTATAATATTTATACAAGGAATAATGGTAATCTTTATGTTGAAAAAGCTAAAGAATTAGCTACACCAGAAAACTTTAACTCTAATTATCAGGAAATGAAAAAGTTTTCTCTTCTTCGCGCTTATCTTAAATCAGGTATTGAAGTTGATGAAATTTTTGACCCTAACGAAGAAGACCCTGAGATTGCTGATGAACAAAGATATAAATTTAGTCAAATGACTATTGATGAAATTCTTAATCATTTTAGGCAAAAAGTATCTAATATCACGCAAGAATATAGTCCTAAAGTTGGGCGAGATAGTGTTAAAGCTGGTAGCGATGAAGCTAAAAAGCAAAAAGAAGAATGGAAGAAAACTCCTGCTTATGGTCTGTCTTATGCAAGCAATTATATGACAACTATAACAAAAGGTATCCAGCCAAGAAAGTTTGTAGTTTCTTCGGCAGGAACGGGTGTTGGTAAAATCTAAAATGAACGAAAAATACGAAGAGGGTTTAAAATTATATTTACAAGGAGATTTAAGTTTGACTTAGATTTCTAAAAAATTACAATGTAGTCGAGGTCATTTGGGAGAGTATATAAAAAGCCAAGGATATATTGTAATAAATAGATAGAATGATAATGGAACTAATGACAATATTTTTTCTTTAATTGATACGGAAGAAAAAGCTTATTGGTTAGGTTTTCTTTATGCCGATGGATATATTCGGAAAGGAGAAAATAATCATATAAGCATTGTATTACAGCAAAGAGATATTAATCATTTGGTTAAGTTTAAGAAGTTTTTGAATTCTCCGGCAAAAGTAAGCGATAAAATTGTAAATGGGTATAATGAAGTATCTTTTGCTATTAGTAGAAAAAAGATGCATAATGATTTAATTAAATTAGGCTGTTGTCCTAATAAAAGTTTGCAATTACAATTCCCCACAGAAGAATAGGTTCCTAATGATTTTCTTAGAGATTTTGTTAGAGGATATTTTGATGGGGACGGATATATAGGAATTACACAAAATAAACATTGTTTAACTGGCAGGATGAGTTTAACATCTGGCTCTCCAGAATTTTTAACAGAATTAATTTCCAAAATGGATTGGTTTGATGCTAAAATGCGCAAAGATAAAAGAAGTAATGCGTATAGCATTGAATGGTGTAGTTGGAAATGTTATTCTAATTTATCTTCTATTTATTTAAACAGTAATATATTTTTAGACCGTAAATATGAAAAATTTGTTCAAATTAGAAATGCCGTATTAAATCAAGTCGATTGAAGATTTAATATTATTAGCGCGGAATTAAGCTGGAAAACCGTATACAAAGGCAATCAGAACCGAAGGCTATATTAAATATAGTCAGGGGCAACGCATAGTAGGTGAAAAGATATAATCCTACCACGAGGCCGCGCCACGCATCGACATTAAGCGTGAAAAGTTATGCTGGACTGCAATGTAATGTTGCAGAAGTAAAGATAAAAAACTTTACGATAACAAATCGAAAACCCGTTTGACAATTGCTAATCTTTGTCACTCTTTTACGCCGAAGTACTGGGATTCTAACAAAATGGAATTTGTAGAGAATCCAAATGGCACTCAAAATGCTGCTCTTTATATTGGAACAGAAATGGAACTTATTACAGAAATTGAACCTATTTTATGGGCTTATATTGCTGATGTTCCCCAAGAGCACATTATGACTGGTAGATATTACGGTGACGAAGAAGAGCGAGTTGATGAAGCTATTAGAATTCTCCATGAAGAAGGTCATATTTATCTTGAATATGTCCCTGATTATGATATTGGCACTTTGGAGAATATTATTGAACAACACGTTCTTCAGCATGGAGTAAGAAATGTTTTCTTCGATTACATCCATGTAACAACTGACTTGATTAGTGAATTTCAATCTCAAGCAAAAGCAAGGATGCAGATTCGTGAAGACCAAGTTCTTGCAAATTTAAGCTTAAAATTAAAAGAGCTTACTCGAAAATATGACATTAGTATAGACACTTGGACACAGGTTTCTGGTGATTTTAAGAACGAGCAAAATCGTGACCAGACTATTGTTCGTGGTGCTAAGTCTATTATTGACAAGGTAGATACAGCTTCTATTGTATCAGAAGTATCTAAAAAAGAAGAAAAATATTTAGAGAAAATTATTAAAAATAGATTCTTGAAATACAAACCTAACAGGTGTATTTCTGTATATAAGAATCGTGGTGGCGAATATACTAAATGTAAAATTTGGTTGTATGTTGATTATGCCACAATGAGAGTACATGATTTGTTCTGTACCGATTATGATTATGAACTTTTAGATATTCCTCAGACATTTACTCGTGTTGAAGAAGACCAGAAAGTAATTTTCACAAATGACAAAGATGCCATTCGTGGGCAAATAATAAATGATGCTGTTGATATTGCAGAAACAGCTAAAGAAGAAGGTACTTTTGATGTTTTTGAAGATACAGAAGATGTTGTTAGAAAAATAAAAGAAACTCTTGATAGTGCAGAAGAACCTTTCTTGGAGTCTCCTGAGAGTAAAAAGTTCAAGGCTGTTCCAGAAGATGACGAGGAAGAAAATAAATCTACGTCGAAAGAGGAAGAGGAAATAGATTTTTAATAGAGGTTGATTATGATAGATAAAGATGAACTGTTGAAGTTGGTAACAGAAGATGTAGTTATTAACATCATGGAAGAAAATGGTTCTCCTTTATACTCAACTTCTACAGATGGAAGAACTCAGCAAAAATGTCTTTGGTTTAAAACAATTTGTCATGGTGGAGACAGTCATAAGTTATGCTTTTTTACTGAGAGCAAGGACTTTTTCTGCTATACGAATTGTGGTCGAATGAATTTTTTTGAATTTATTAAAAGAATTCGTAATGCTAAAGATGGAGAGTTTTATAGTAAGGTAATTGTTTATATTGCAAAAAAGGTTGGTAAATCATTATCTCGAAGTCGTGTTGGTTTTGGGAATGATACTTCACCAGAATTGCGTGGACAATTATCTGATATGATAAAACAGTCAGAAGATATTGAAAGAAGACAACAATTCCATGAAGCTAAAATTACTAAGTTTTATGATGATTATAAATGTCTCTTTAATTACTTTGACCGCAATACTTTTTATAAAGGTTGGATTGATGAGGGAATTAGTATTCCCTCTATGGAAAAATTTGGTATTGAATGGTATGAATACCAGAAATATATAATTATTCCCCATTATAATATAGATGGCCATTTGGTTGGTATTAGACGAAGAAGTTTGCAACCAGAAGATTCTAAAAGAAAATATATGCCATTATTTATGAGTGGTAAAGAATTTGACCATCCTCTTGGATTAAATTTGTATGGACTTTATGAAAATAAAGAAAATATAAAGAGATTTAAGAAAGCGATTATAGTTGAGGGAGAAAAAAGTGTCCTGAAAGCAGACACTTATTTTAAGGGTAGAAGTTGCGTAGTGGCAACTTGTGGCTTTAATGTTTCAGATTGGCAAATTAGAGCTTTAGAAAAACTTGGAGTAGACACAGTTTACTTGGGATTTGATAAAGATTTTGATGATAAATATGAAGAAGTTTATAAAGCTGACAAATTGTTATATGACAACTATTTAAGATACAATGAACGATTAAGGACTTTAGCTCAGAGACTTGCTTTAAGCTTTAATGTCTTTCTTATTAAGGACACAAAAGGATTATTAGACATCAAAGATTCACCTTTTGATAAAGGTAAGGATGTTTACAATCAATTAATAAAAATGGCGAAACCTGTTTATTCTTACGGGGAAAGGCAAAGTTCTACGAGTATATTTTTAAGAGGTAATTAATGGAAAAATTACTATGGGAGACAAAGTTTTAGAACAACTTTGATGATGAATATGATTTTCTTGAAGCAATTTTAAATAGCTACGGCATTTAGGATGTAAAAAGTTTTCTTCATCCTGTAAAGAACAAGGTCGTTAATGACCCTTTTCAGATGAAGAACATGGATAAAGCTGTATAGATTTTCCATGATAATGTTAACACTAAAAAGAAAATTGCAATTAAAGTGGACCCAGATACAGATGGTTTAACAAGTAGTGTTTTAATGAGTAAAATCATTGAACATTTCAATCCAGAGGCAAAGATAGAATATATTTTTAGTTTTAACAAAGAGCATGGATTAACCTATAAAGCATTAAGTGAATATTCAAAAGATGAAATCGGTTTAATTATTATTCCAGATGCTTCAATGATTTGCAAAGATGCAATTCAAATTGTTAAAAATTACAATTGTCCTATCATTGTGTTAGACCATCATTTAGTTGAAATTGAATATTTAGATACTAACACAGGTAAATGGATTTCAAAGAACGAAGCGGATGAAATTAAAGAAAAAGAGTCTGACAGAATTAAAGAGGATAGCTATGTTAACTATTGTGTAGCTGTAAATGATACTGATGGACATTATCCTAATCCTACTTTGTCTGGTGTTGGTGTAGTTCGTAAATTTGGTGAAGCTTATTGTGAAAAGTATCACTGTAGTGATAGTTGGCTTGATGATTATCTTGATTTGGTTTCTCTTGGTATCATTGCAGATAGTATGGACTTAAGGGATTTAGAAACAAGATGGTATGTACTTGAAGGTCTGAAAATTGAAAATCAAAAGAATGATTTTCTTAATGAACTTCAAGAGAGAATGGCTGATGAAATTCACTTTGGTAGAACTATTACAAATGTTGGCTGGGTGCTTGCTCCAAGAATTAATGGCGTAGTACGTTATGGTACTGAAAAAGAGCAAAGAGATTTGTTTAGGGCTATGGTTGGAGAGCAAGAAACTGTTATTTATCAGCCGAGACGAAAAAGAGCTACTGACCCTAAACCTCTTCCAGAAGAACATACCCTTCAATGGGAGATGGCGAGAGTAGCTAATAATGTAAAGTCTCGTCAAGATACTGCTGTTCGTAAATTTATGGAACAAATTGTTGATAAAATTGATAAGCAAGGGCTAGATAAAAATACCATTTTATTTGTCGATTGTACACGGCTCGTGGACAAAAAAAGCGTAACTGGCCTTGTGGCGCGGAAATTAACCTCAAAATATTTGCGTCCAGTTGTTTTATTAAAAGAAAAATCGAGTTCTGAGTTCGGTGGCTCTTGTCGTGGTTATGATAGAGGTAATATTAAAAATTTAAAAGAGTTTTTAGAAAAAACAGGTTTGATATCTGTAATGGGGCATGAAAATGCAGCAGGTATTTCTTTGAAAAAAGATAATGTTGAAGCTGTTATTTCAAAATGTAATAAGATGCTCCCTCTTGACCAACTGAAAACTGTTTATCAAGTTGATTGGGAAATTCCTGCTAATGAAATGCAAGTAAGATTTGTAAAAGAAGTTGCTGAGAATTACGAGATTTGGGGTAATACTGTTCCTGCTCCTACTTTTGCAATTACAAATCTTCATATAAACGCTAGTCAGATTAATGGTTATGGCGAAACTAAGAGCTTTATCAGATTCCAGCATAACGGTGTTACTTATATTAAAAAGTATTGCCCAGCTACAGAATTTGATACAATGACTCTTAAGGATAGACATACCTTTGGTGCTAACAAAAAGAATTTGGTTATGAATTTAATCTGCCAGTTTCAGCTAGAACCTTGGGAAGACAAAGTTTATCCAGAAGTTAAAATTCTATATTATGATGTTGTGGAGGATAAGACAAATGAGACTCCTGATTTAAAAAGTAAGACCAAATCTGATGCTACTCTTAATGCTAAAACTACATCGTTGAATGCAAAGTCTACTACAGATTTTGATTGGGGCGAAGTTGAGAAACCTAAAAAGAGAAGAGTAATGTTAGATAAGGATTTAGAAGATTTAGATTTTTAAGATTTTTAAGATTGACAAATTAAATGTGACATGATATAATGAGACAAGAAACCTTGATGGATTAATTTCCATCAAGGACTATCTCATATAAAGTAAATAAAAAGAAAGCGGGTGTGTTATGGTTTTTTATAAGCCTATTACAGATGAATAGGCATCAAAAATAGCAAAAGAATTAAAATTCTTTTCTACGCATAACCATACAGAAGTAAGCAATTTCAGATTGCGAGATTGTATAATAAAAATACCCGACCTTATTAATCGTGCTATTGAATTGGGATATAATGGAGTGTGTTGTACAGACCATGAAGCTTTATCTGCTCATGTACGATTTATTAGGCGATACAAAGAAATTGAGGAAAACAAAGAAAAGTATGACAAATTAAAAGCGGACAAAACAGAAGAAGAAATTGAATTAGAATTAAATAAAGATGAAAATAAATCAATTAAAAAAAATTTGAAATATTATGAAAATTTCGAAAGTTTTAAAATTGGTTTGGGGAATGAAATTTATTTAGTAGATAGACCTGATGTAGATGAAAAAATTAGTAAGTTTTTTCACTTTATTTTAATTGCAAAAGATAAAAAGGGTTATGAACAAATAAAAAGAATTTCTTCTGATAGTGCTTGGAAAAATTGGTATCGTTCTGGAATAATGGAAAGAGTTCCGACTTATAAAGATGAACTTGAATCCATTATTGGGAATGAAAAAGGGCACATTATAGCGCAATCTGCTTGTTTTAGGCAAGGGGCCTTAGTAACTACTATAAATGGACAAAAAGCAATAGAATCTATTACAGATGAAGATTATGTGTTAAATAAGTACGGACAATTTGAGAAAGTCAATTTTCCCACGCATCGTTTATATAAAGGTAATGGATTTGAAATTGAATTAACAGGTGTTGGGGATAATATAGTTTGTACTGAATCGCATAAATTTTTAACAATAACTAATAATAAAGTCCAATATTATTCTAATAATTTATCTATAGATGATTTAGATTGGGTTGAGGCGAAAAATTTAGATGTAAATTATGGAAGTTCAAAACATCAATTATTACTTCCCGTGTCTAAACAATATTCCCAAAATAAAAAAAATATTAAAAAAGAAGAATGGGATAATATAGCATTAAAAAAAACAAAAATGTCTCATCGTGTAACTATTTTACCTGAAAATATAGTTATTACACCAGAAATGATGCGTTTCTTTGGTCTGTTTCTTGGGGATGGCTGGATTAATAAACTATCAGCAAAAGTTCATCGAGTTGGAATAACTTTTAATGAAAAAGAATTTGATTATTATTATTCATTTGTAAAAACTTTAGAAAAAAGTTTGAATATTAAATGGTCAATTAATTATAGAAAAGACCAACATAAATATGACATAAGTTCTCAATCAAGCGATTTTTATAATTTTATGTATTATATTTTTGGTGAGTGTAATGCATATAATAAAAAAATTCCAAATAGAATAAAAAATATTTCGCCAGAATATGATAGGGAACTATTATTTGGTTATTTATTAGCGGATGGATATTTTAGATTGCGAAAAGCTAAAAAAATTAATGTTAACCATTCAAAAGGATTAAAAGATTTTCCTGAAGTTGGCGAATGGGTAAGTGCTTCGGTATCAAAACAATTAACTCAAGATATGTTTGAGTTAGCGACAAGTTTATTAATTCCTTGTAATATTGCAATTGCTCCTGAAAGGGTAGATAGTAAAGGAACTCATCATTGTGAATCTTATTATTTGCGCGGGAGTGGGAAAATAATGCGGGGAATTGAAAAAATGCATTTTTACTCTCATGAAGATGTAAATACTTTATTGTTAACTGCTATTGATAAGAAGAGATTTATTAATATTGACAATATCTGGTATAAAAAGATGTATATCCATTCTATAAAAAAAATAAATATAAATGAAACTGTATATTGTTTAAATAATGAATCTCATTCTTTTGTTTGTAATAATGTTATAGTGCATAATTGTCTTGGTTCAGAATTAGACAACTTAATTCTTGAATATTTAAACACAAATGATAAAAGTGTAAAACAAAAAATTGACGCATTTATTAAATGGTGTATAAAAATATTTGGAAAAGAAAACTTCTATTTAGAAATTCAGCCTTGTGTAATTAAACAAGATAAAGATGGAAATAATTTACCACATGAGCAAGCAATGGTAAATCAATTTATGTTTATCTTAAGTAATGCTTATGGATTAAAAGTAATTTGCTCGACTGACAGTCACTATTTGACGAAAAATGATGCAAAAATCCATGAAGCTTATTTAAAAGCTGATGATAATGAAAAGTCTCGAAATAGAGAAGTCGCAAGTTTTTATGAAACTACTTATATGTTTGCGGTAGATGAATTGATAAAAACTTTATCTTATCATTTGACAGTAGAACAAATACAAGAGGCTTTAACTAATACACAAGATATTTATAATAATATTGAAGTTTTTGATTTATATCATTCGACCATTGTTCCCACAGATAAGAAAATTCCAGAATTTAAGGTGAAGCATATTTTTAAAGATTGGTACGATAAGTATGAATACTTAAAAAAGTATGCGGACTCAACTGATAAACAAGACCAATATCTTTTATATTTAGTTGAACAAGGTTTTGAGAAGAAGAAACAATGGGGAGAATCTTCTTATCATTTTGCCACTTATGATGAAAACGGCAAAATTATAGAAGAGCATGATAAAGTAGTAACTCAAGAAGAAAAAATTGCTCGAATTAATGAAGAGTTTAGTAGCTTTTGGCAAATTTCTGAGCGTTTAAATCAAAAGCTTTCTGCATATTATGTGCTTGTTAGAGGATTGGTGCATGAAGTTATGTGGAAAGTCTCTTTTGTCGGCGTTGCCAGAGGCTCGGCAGGAGGTAGTTATATTTGTTATCTTTCTGAGATTACACAAATTAATCCTCTAAAATATGACTTACCTTTCTGGAGACATAGTTCTCCTTTAAGACCCGAGTTGCCCGACATCGACCTCGACTCAGAGGCTTTAAAACGTCCTCTTATTTTCCAAAATATGCATGATTATTATGGAGATGAGAATGTTTTAAATACTCTTACTTTAAAAACAGAAGGGACAAAATCAACTATCTTGGTGTGCGCTAAAGGATTTGGCATAAATAACGATGACGCTCAACATTTGGCAGATTTAGTTCCTTTTGAAAGAGGGTCAAACTGGTCATTAAAAGATTGTTTTTACGGGAATGAAGAAAATGGTAGAATACCTGTAAAAGAATTTATTAATGAAGTAAATAAATATGAGGGGTTGAAAGATACTCTTTTTAAGATTGAAGGACTTATTTGTGGTAGGTCTATTCATGCTTCGGCATCTTATATTTTTGATGCGGGATATATTGTTCAAAACAGTAAAATGAGAGCACCGAATGGTACGACTATTACCGCCTATAATATGGAAGATTCTGATTATATGGGCGGCTTGAAAGTGGATTAACTTATTATTTTTCGTTTTATTTAATTTTTGATTTTTAAAGAAAAGGGGGAATTATGTGGTTAATGTCTGAAGAAGAAAAAGTAAAAGTTGTTGAAGCATATTAGCGTGGAGATAGTATGTCGAAAATATGTAGAGATTTTAATAAATCCACAGAAATTTATTCTGTGAAATGTGAAGAAAAACGAAATGATGAAAAATAAACCAGTCCACTATAAATCTCATAAATTGCGGGGAACTCCTAAGAGCCTTAATAACCAAGTTTATTTAGTGATAAATAAATGGCGAAGAGTAACGGCTTCGGTATGGTAAAATCATTAAGGATTGGACAATCAAACGCAGCGAAACCTGTTGAAACATACAGGGACGTTCAACGACTATAATTGAGACACGAAAGTGATTGTATAGTCTACTCCGACCTTTTAGGTGTTAAAGTATTGGGAAACCAACGGTATAAAGGACCTTAACGATTGAAATGCTCGATAAGCTACATACGGCAATAGATTTACTTATTGATGCAAAAATAATTGAAGATAAAGGAAGTTATAAAGCTAATTATGACACTTATCTTCATCCTGACGTGCTTGATTACAATAATTATGAAATGTGGAATTTGTTAGATAAAAACCAAATTTTAGATGCATTTCAATTTGATAGCGCAATGGGACAACAAGTTATTACAAAAACCCAGCCTCGTTCTATGTTAGAACTTTCTACAGCTAACAGTTTGATGAGGCTCATGGCACAAGATGGAGCAACAGAAGCTCCTATGGATACTTATCGTCGTTATAAAAATAATATCCAATTATGGTATGACGAAATGAAAGAAAACAAATTATCCGACCATGAGCAAGAGATTATGAAAAAACATTTGGGCAAACTCTATGGAGTTGCTGATACTCAGGAAAGCATTATGGAAATGAGTATGGACCCTGAAATAAGTGGGTTTGATGTAGTTCTTGCGAATAAGCTTCGAAAATCGGTGGCCAAAAAAAAGAAAGATTTGATTGCCGCTGTTCATGAAAAATTTTATAAAAAAGGCGCAGAGCTTGGAACTTCAAAAGAATTGCTCAATTATGTTTGGGATGTGCAAATTAAAAGGCAGCTCGGATATTCTTTTTCAAAAAACCACTGTATGCCCTATACAGCCATTTGTCTTCAGTGCATGAACATTGTACAAAAATATGGAGCATTATATTGGAATTGTGCTTGTTTAATTGTTAACAGTGGGAGTACAGATGAAGAAAATGTGGATAATAATAGTGGCGTTAATTATGGTAGAATTGCAAAAGCGATGGGTAATATGATTAACGCTGGTATTAAGATTTCTTTACCTGATATTAATCGCGCTCGTTTTGGTTTTTATCCCGATAAAAATAGTAATGAAATTATTTATGGTTTAAGACCAATTCAAGGCTTGGGCGGGAAAATTGCTAAGGCAATTGTAGATAATAGACCTTATACTTCAGTTGAAGACTTCTATTCTAAAATGCAAGAATTTAAAGATTCTGCAAAAGAAAATAAATTTGGCGATACAGCTATGATTTCTCTTATTAAAGCAGGATGTTTTGATAATCTTGAAAATAAAGATAGAAGAAAAACTATGGAAGATTTTGTTAGAGTTATTTCTAGCCCAATTAAATCTCTTAACGTATCAAATATTGAAGATTTAAATAATCTTGGTTTATTAACAGAAGACCAGCAAAAATTTGAATTAAGATTATGCAGATTTAGAAATTACGTTTTTCAAAAAAAATTCTTTTATAAACAAATGGGAAAGAGCGCAAGTACTGCTTATTATGTACTTGAAAATAAATTCGCTTGGCCTTTTTTTGAAAAATATTTCCTCAATGACATGAGCGATGAAAAGGATTATAATTGGGGAGATGATAACCAAAGAGTTGTTAAAAGAGGTAGTTTAGATAGAGTTTTTAATAAGTTAATGGCGAATTTTAAGGACGCTGTTTTAAGTGACCCTAAGATGTTAGCCGCTGTAAATGAAGCAAAGTTTAATACTGTATGGGATGAAAAAGCAACAGGAAGTCTTTCTAAATGGGAAATGGACTCTATGTGTTATTATTATCATCCTCATGAATTAATAAAAGTTAACAAAGAAAAATATAACATAATTGATTTTGAAGATTTACCTCCTGATGGACCAGTTGTTCAAACTTATATGTATAGAGGACAAGAAAAAAGTCGTTTTGCATTAAGTAGAATTTGTGGAACAGTATTGGATAAAAATAAAAATAAAAATACTGTTGATTTATTGACTCCATCTGGGGTAGTAACTTTAAAATTTTATAAAGGCGCTTTTAATTTCTATGATAGGCAATTATCAAAAGATAACGAGGACGGAACAAAAACTGTTATTGAAAAGTCTTGGTTTTCCAGAGGGAATAAATTATTAATCACTGGTTATAGGCGTGATACTCAATTTGTCCCCCGCAAGTATTCAGATAGTTTATATAAACATTCTGTTCAATTAATTAAAAGCATTGAAGATAATGGAGATTTAGTTTTAATGTCGGATAGAGCGGATAAAGAAAGGGAGGAAAATGAGTTCTGAATTAATTGAAGAAAAATTTATAAAGATAAAAGCGTCTCATTCTAAGACCCTCTATCCGAGTGCTGGAATTGGGTCAGACGGTAAAAATTGGGGAATAGTTTCTTGGAATATTCTTGAAGTAGAACAAGGTACACCTACAATGAGCTTGTATGGTGAAGTTACTTTTACAGGAGAATATACCGATGGAATTGACCCCAATTCCGCCTATGTGTTGTTAGGCAAGGAAGTTGAACATCCCAAATATGGTGTTCAGTATCAATTAGTTTATTACAACAAAGATATTGATTTCTCTAATCAGAAGAATCAAAGAGCTTTCTTAAGGACTTTTTTGTCAGAGGGGCAGATGGATGAACTATTTGCAGTATGTGATGACCCATTGCAAGCCATTGCTGACCATGATGTAGAAACTTTAAAGAAAGCAAAAGGTATTGGAGATTATATTTCCAACTGTATTATTGAGCGTTTTGAAGCCAGTAAAGATATGTCTACTGTGTATTTAGAGCTTGATAAAGTAGGTTTCTCTCCAAACTTTATTTCTAAACTGATTGAAAAATACAAAGCTCCGCAAAAAGTAATTGATGTTGTAAAGAATAATCCATATCAATTAGTAAAAGATATTAAAGGGGTAGGTTTTTTTACTGCTGATAAAGTGGCTTTAAGAAGTGGATATAAGACTTACGATATAAAAAGAATCAAATCTTATATTCTTTGGTATCTTGATGCTCAAGGCGAAGAGGGCCATTCTTGGGTATCTGCTGGCGAACTAATGGGTTCTTTATATGAAGACCTTGGTGGAAAACAAAGTTTAACAGTAGAAGATGAAGATGGCAATCCTGTAAATAATGTTGGTAAAGCTATAAAAGAACTTCAAGATGAAGATTTAATTCGTGTTGAAGAAGGCGATACCAAATCAGGTCGAAGAGTTTATTTAATGAGCTTTTGGAATCTTGAAAAAGATATTGCTTATCATCTTAAAAGATTGCTTCAAGGTAATAATTATTTTGTTGCTAATGATTTTGATGAAAAGATTAAAAAAGCAGAAGCAAAGCAAGGATTCCAATTTACCCAAGAGCAGATTGATGGTATTAAGTTGGGAATTGAAAAGCAAGTTTGTGTAATTTCTGGTTTAGCTGGTTCTGGTAAAAGTTCGTTAGTTACAGGTATTTTGTCTGTGCTTGATGAATACACTTTTGCTCAATGTGCTTTAAGTGGTAAAGCGGCGGCAAGATTACAAGAGGTTACTGGTAAAGAAGGATTTACTATTCATAGACTTCTTGGTTATACTGGCGGCTGTGGTTTTACTTATGGAGAAGATAATCCATTACCTTATGATATCATTATTTTGGATGAAGTTAGCATGGTAGGCGGAGAAATTTTTCTTGATTTAATTAAAGCTATTCCCACAGGAAGTAAACTTTTAATGCTTGGTGACATGGGACAGCTTGAATCTATTGGTTCTCTCAATTTAGCTGCTGATATGATTAACAGCAAAGAAATTCCTACTGTTGAATTAAAAGAAGTTCATAGACAAGCAAAGGCTTCGGGCATTTTAACTACAGCTTACAATGTAAGAAACGGTATTCAGTTATATCAAGATACTGATTATGAGGGTATCGAAACTCGTGGAGAACTTCAAGACATGGTGCTTGATATTCGAAATGAAAAAGATAATGATAGGAAAGATACCATTGCTTATTTTGAGAAATATTTTAATAGTCCTCTTGTAAATGGAGATATTGAAAAGATTCAAATTATCTCTCCTGTCAAAGAACGTGGAGATGCTTGTGTCCATAATTTAAATCTTGATATTCAGAAATTAATTAACCCTGTTGATTTAAATGAATCTCGTCCAAGAATTTATGTCCAAAAGATGAGAGATGCTTCTGGAAATGACAGGTCTTTCTGGATTCAAGAAGGCGATAAAGTTATGTGTATTAAGAACAATTATAAAGTTTATGATACAAGTGGAGCACAAACAGCCATGTATAATGGATGGACTGGTGTGGTTACAAGTATTGATTATGAAAATGCAATTGTGGATTTTGATTTAGGCGATGTTCCAATCATTTTGAAGCACAAAGAAGTTAAAGAACATTTGATTTTAGGTTATGCTTGTACTACTCATAAATATCAAGGTTCTGGTTGCCCTGTAATTATTGGAGTAATAGATTATAGCACTCCTCCTATGATGCTTTGTCAGCAACAAATTTACACCTTGTTAACCAGAGCTAAGAAATTATGCGTGCTTGTAGCTCAAACTAAGGCTTTGAGACGTTCTATTGATACAAATTTTGTTTCAACTAAAAGAACATTCTTACCTGAGTTCTTGAAATAGGAATATAGGTAGCTCAGAGAATAGTATAATGTTCTTCACAGAAAAGAAGATGAAGAACGTAGAGCTTTAATAAGACAACTAAAAGATTGGAAAGAAAAAGATGAAGTACAAGAGGAATAATTTTTATTATCCTCTTGACAACTTCATTAGTTTCTGTTATTATATAGATGATTCAAAGGAGTAACTATGAATCGAGAAGAACGTAGAGCGGCTGTAAAGAAGCTCACTAAAAAGGGTTTAACAAGAGAAAGTGCTACTACTTTTGTTAAAAGGATGGATGCTATCACCACTAATCCTGTTACTACATGGGAAGGTGAAAAGGTAACTTTAGATTATAATCGAATTGTTTCTTATCCTGATTGGAAGCAATTAAGGAAAGATTATAGAGATTGGGTTACTGAACATAAAGATGATGTTTTTACGATTGAATTTGACCCATTAAAAAAAGAAAAGCAAGCTCCTGATTATAATAGTTTTGTCCAGCTTAAAGAAGATGAAACTAATCCTAAGTGGCTGTTTTGGGCAGGAGATTTAATTCCTGTTGAGGGACAAACAAGACCTGATACTGATAAAGAGAAATTAGCAAAAGAGTTTAACGAAAAGGTTGATAATATTCTCGCTAAGATGAAGTAAGGAGAACAAAAATGGAACATACGAATTTTATGATGATGATTGGAGTTGTGGCAAGTGGTAAGTCTACTCTTGCTCAGAATCTTAAAAACATGTTGACTAAAATGGGTCAGCCTACAATGATTGTTTCGTCGGATGAAATTCGTGAAACTGTTTTTGGAGATGTAAATGACCAGACTCATAATGAGGAAGTCTTTAAAGAAGTCCGCCGTCGTATTAATAATTGCATTGACAAGATGAATATTATTGTTGATGCAACTAATATTAATGTTAAGTCTCGTAGAAGTTTACTTGATATTGTTCGCAATAGAGAGAATGTCAATAAGGTTGCTTATGTTATGACTACTCCTGTGGCAGTTTGTAAGCGACAGAACAAAGCAAGAACTCGTACTGTTCCTGAAGAAGTAATTGATAGACAGGTTGGTAAGTTTGAGATTCCTTTCTATGAGGAAGGTTTTGATATTATCAATTTGATTGGTTGGAACTTTAATCAGTTTGAAGTAATTGCTCCTCAGTCCAATTGGACTACTGATGATGATTATATTACGAACTTGATGAAAGGTTTTGACCAGAAGACTCATCATCATAAATATACTTTAGATGAGCATTGTAGGATTTGTGCTGAAGAAGTAGCTAAGAGAACTGATGATAAGGTTCTTTATAGAGCCGCACAGATTCATGATTTAGGTAAATTAACTACTGGACAGCCGAAAGAAGATGGTTCTGGTGATTATAGATATTATAGTCATCATAATATAGGAACATATGACCTTTTAGCAAATCTGGATTGTATTGGATTTACTAATATGGATGACATTTTAAAATGTCTGTTTTATGTTAATTTTCATATGCTTCCTTTCTTCCTTGAGACGGAGAAATCTAAAGCTAAATGGGAAAAGATTATGGGAAAAGAAAATCTTGATAAGCTTTTCCTGTTTAATGAATGTGACAAAATTGCAAGTGGAACTTACGAAGGGTAAATTAGAATAAATAGTAAAGGAGAGTTTAAAATGAAATTTAGTTTCAATAAAAATTTTACTTGGCATCCTCTTTATCAGTATGTTATGACTGTAAAGAGAAAATATATCCAGTCTTATACTCTCCTTAACAATGAACCTTGTCCTGAAAATTATAATTTTAACGATTGGCTTGATAGAATTTTTGAAGTATGGGGAAATATTACTCCTAAACTTAATGAGAAGTTAAACAAGATTTTTGACCCTCTTCAGATTACTTGTTATGACCATTATGTATTATTTAAGTATAAAGGTTTTATTGAATTATCTGATGATTATAATTTAAGTTCTTTCTTTGAATTATATGATGGTCTTTATAGGGAATGTCGTTCTTGTGTTTTTGATTTAAAGAATGATGAAATTGCTCTGGCATCTTTAGCAAAGTTTAAAAACTACGGTGAGGATGACGGTGATTGGTCTCCTAAAAATATTGAGTCTAAATATAATTTTGCTCATGAAGTTTTTATTACCAACAAGCTTGATGGTTCTTATCAGCAGTATAGATATATTGCAGATGAAGACCGAATCTTGGGTTCTGGTTCTCAGGCATTAGACCCCGCTGAATCTTGGAGACTTGCAGAAGGGTATAAACTTTTATCTGATGGACAGAAAGAATTAATTAAGGATTATCCTGATTATACTTTTATTTTTGAGTATATTTCTCCTAAAAACCCCATTGTGGTTAAGTACGATGAATCTCAAGAAGGTTTATATTTACTTGCGGCAAGAGATGCTAAGGACGGCAAAGAAGTTTCTTTTGATATTCTGAGTGATATGGCTGAGGAATATGATTCTAAAATGACTCAATGGTATTATAATGCTACTTTATTTAGCATTTTAGCTGATACTGACAATTATCTTTCTTCTGAAAAAGAAGGTTGGGTAATTGATATGGTTGATGGATACAAAAATCATTTTAGATGTAAAATTAAAACATCGGATTATGTCCTGATGCATAAAGCTTTATCTAAAAATATTTCTCCTAATGCAGTTGTTAATGCTATTCACGAAGACAGATTTGATGATTTTTTAGCGAAGTGTCCTGATGCGTATAGAGAATTAATTATGCAGTATTACAATACTGTTCATGAATATCTTAATCTCTATAAAGAGTTAATTGATAAAATTTTAATTAAAGGAAATGCAGAGTGTGTAGACTTTTGGAATGATAAGAAAGAAGCAATGCTTTGGATGGACAAACTTCCTAAAGTATTAAAGGGCAGAACAAAGACCAAATATCTTGGACAGGAAAACGATTTCTTGTTGAAGAAACAGTTTTGCTACAAATATTCTGAAATTACAAAAGCCCTAAACAACTTAAAGCGTTTTAAAAACTCTATGGTGGAAGGGTAACTTTCCACCATTTTTATATATAAAGAAACAAATTAAAATTAGACAAAAAAGGATTGACAAATATGGATGTAAAGATTAAGTTGCTGTCTAAGACAGCTAAGATGCCTCTTAAGGCTCACGAAACAGATGCTTGTTTTGACCTTTATGCTGATTGTCCTGATGATACTTATTACAGTTGGGATGTTCAGAAAGATGTTGCAGGAATTAAGATTCGTCCTCATGAGACTGTAAAGGTAAAGACTGGTATCGCAACTGCAATTCCTGTTGGATATTGGGGTGCAGTTTTTGCTCGTAGTGGTTTAGCTACTAAGCAAGGCTTGCGTCCTGCAAATTGTGTGGGTGTAATTGACGCAGACTATCGTGGCGAGTGGATTGTTGCTCTTCATAACGATAGTGCCGAAACACAAATTATTAGACACGGAGATAGAATTGCTCAAGCTATGATTCTTCCTGTGCTTCCCACTACTTTTGAACAAGTAGAAGAACTTCCTGATACTGAGCGTGGTGCTGGTGGATTTGGAAGTTCTGGTAATTAAAACTTAAAGGAGAAAGTTATGTAGGATTTTTGGAAATTAGCCTTGGAAAATCTTTTAGCGGCTTTAGTGGGATTTTCTATTTTTGGCATGGCATATCTTTCTAATGTTAGTTTCTCTTTATATTATAATATTAAAATCGCAGGAGAAACTTTTGAAAAGCAAAGATTGTTAAACAGTCTTTATAAAATTTTGGCTTTTGCGGGTGGTACAATGCTACTTGTACTTTCTACCTCTTTAATTATTCCTTGGGCAAATAAAAACAATCTTCCTATTCCTGCTGAATATAGCATTGTTATTTCAACAGTGGCAACTTTGGGAGTATGTTTATCTGGTTCTTTGAAATATATTTTAGAAGCTTTTAATAAGATGAAGAAAATTTTGTCTATTAAGGATGAAAATAACACTATTGAAGCAGCGAGAGCAAATGCTCTGAAATCTGATAAAGCTGTAGAGGGAGAGTAATTATGGCTCTCCCTAATTATAATAAGCTCGTTATAGGTGATACTGAAACAACTGGATTTAAAGAGAATAGAATTGTTAGTATTGCAATTTTAGTATATGAAAATGGCAAGAAAATTGCTGATAAATATATATTAGTAAATCCATAGGCATAGATTGAAAGTGGAGCATCTAAAGTCAATGGTATTACCTATGATACTATAAAAAATTGCCCCACCTTTGATGAAGTATGGGAAGAAATAAAAGATTATATGACAGACAGTGTTTGGATTTTTCATAATGCTAAATATGATGCTAATAAAGTAATCTATCCAGAACTAAAAAGATATCATATTCCAATTCCAAATCATGCTGTTTGTTGCACTTTGGAAAATGCAAAGCGCTTAATTCCAAAAACAGAGGTAGCTAATTATAAATTAGGGACTTTGCTTGAACATTTTGGTTATACCTTAGAAAATGCTCATAGTGCAGATGCAGATACTTGGGGTTGTATGAAATTATATAATTAGTTAGTTAAATTATCTGATGGTAATTTAGATGTTACATAAAAGGACAAAAGGAGATTGATGTTATGGTTGTTTTGTATACTACTAATTGCCCTCGTTGTATTGTTTTGGAAAAGAAACTTAAACAAAAGGGAATTGAATTTGAAGCCAGAACTGATTTCGATGTAAAGGAAATGATTAAAAAGGGTTTTGCTTCTGCTCCATTACTTGAAGTTGATGGAGAAATTATGGCTTTCAATGAAGCAAATCAATGGATTAATAATAATTAAAAAGGAGGAAAATTTTATATGGACATTTCACTTCGTTTAACAAAAGATTTTGAAAGATGTCTTGAAGACTTAAAAAAGAAATATGGTGAAGATTTCGAATATATTAATGGGGTTCATTCTAGTTAGTTAGATTTTTCAGAATTCTTAGATAAATTCGTAAATCAAAGCACAATGGCAGATGCTACTATCGACCCTAATGCAAATGCTAGCCATAGAGATATTCGTTCTTTTATGACTGAAAAGGGGAAGAGTGAAGATAAGCTTTTTGGTTTAAATAAAATTTTCCTTGAAATTAAGAAAAAATGGGGACTGCGCACTGCTAAAGCTTGGTTAGAATAGGAATTTAGCAAGGGTTTTTATCTTAACGATTCTGCTACGGCAAGTTATTTTCCCTATTGTTGGGCAAATGATTTAACTCGTTTGGCAAGAGAAGGATTGTTTTTCCTTGGAGGATATAATAATCAGCCTCCTAAACATTTGGACACATATTTTGATGATGTTATTGAGTTTGTTTCGTTCCTCAGTAACCGTCAATCTCGGGCCGTTGGCCTCCCAAATGTAATTATTTGGGCTTATTATTTCTGGAAAATGGATATAAAAAACGGGCATTATTTTAAAGACCCTGATACTTATTTAAGACAATATTTTCAGAAATTTGTTTATAGATTAAATCAGCCGTTCCTTAGAATTGACCAGTGCGCTTTTACAAATGTAAGTATTTTTGACCGTCCTTATCTTGAATCTTTGTTTGGTGGTTTGGAATTTCCAGATGGGTCTTTCGCTATTGACCAAATTGAAGAAATTATGAAGTGCCAGCGTTTGTTTATGGATGTAGTAAGTGATATTCGTAGTGAAAACATGTTTACTTTCCCTGTTTTAACTTATTCTTTACTTTATAAAGATGGTAAATTTGAAGATGAAGAAACTGCTCGATGGGCTTGTTATCATAACATTAAGTGGTCTGATTCTAATTTCTTTGTATCTGATAATGTTGGAGTGCTTTCAAATTGTTGCCGTTTACTTTCTGACACTCAAAAGCTTGATGCTTTTGTTAATTCTATTGGTGGTACAGCGTTGTCTGTTGGGTCTTGTCGTGTAAGTACAATTAATCTTATGCGTATTGCATATGAGACTAAATTTAACAAAAAGAAATATATTGAACTTCTTAAAGACCGAGTACTTTTGGATTGTAAGGCATTAACTAGTATGCGTCATATTTTGGAGCGTAATATAGAAAAAGGTTTGCTACCCAACTATCAAGAAGGAGCAGTCGAACTTGACAAGCAATATTGTACTATTGGTATTCTTGGAATGTATGAAGTTATTGATTCTTTTGGATTAATTAATACTGACGAGTTTGGTAATAAATATTATACAGAAGAAGGGTTGGAATTTGCTTGTTAGATTCTTGATACTATCAATGAAGTAAAAGATAGTTTTGAATGTGATTTTTCTTTTAATGTTGAATCTATCCCTCGGGAAAATTGTGCTGGTGTAATTTGTACCGCAGATAATCTCTTGTTTGAGCAAAATAAATATTTTATTTACTCAAATTAGTGGGTCTCATTAACCGAACAATGCACTATTAAAGAAAAGTGTCGTTTAGGAAGCGTACTTGATGAAAAATGTGGCGGAGGCTGCATTGCTCATATTGATATTGAAAATCGTTTTGCAACAAAAGAAAGTGCTTGGGATATGCTTAATTACATTGCTTCTAAAGGTGTAATTTATTTTGCGTTTACAACTAAAATTAATGTTTGTGAAGATAAACATTCTTTCATTGGAACTCAAACATGTCCTATTTGTGGAAAGCCTGTGGCGGACCAATATGCAAGAGTAGTAGGATTTTATACCCCTGTAAGTAGTTATCAAAAGATTAGAAAAAAGGAATTTAATTTAAGACGTTGGTATAATGTTTTAGATGCAGATTCTATCATGAAAGGATAAATTTATGGAAGAGAAGATTCATCTTAAAGGTGTTGTCATGGAGGACTTTGTTAATTATGCGAAGCCCTCCCTCTTCCTTATCACTTGTAAATGTGATTGGAAATGTTGTCATGAAGCTAATATTCCAATTACTGTATGTCAAAACGAACCTGTGGTAAGACAAGCTACGAAAGAATTTTTGATTTCTTCTATTTATAAAGTTTATATAGACAACGAAATTACAAAGGCAGTCGTAATAGGAGGTTTAGAGCCTATGTTACAATTTGAAGAAGTTTTGTCTTTGCTGGATTATTTTAGAAAACAAAATTGTAATGATGACTTTATAATTTATACGGGGTATTATAAAGAAGAAATAGAAAAAGAAATTAAGCAATTAAAAAAGTATCCCAATGTAATTTTAAAATATGGCAGATATAAACCAAATTCTGTCAGTCATTTTGATGAAATTCTTAAAATTACTTTGGCTTCTGATAATCAGTATGCAGAGAGGATATCTTAATGTTAAAAATTGTATTAAATGATGACAAAGAATTAGTAGAAGAAACTAATCGCCAACTTGCAGAAATGAAAGAGAAATATGGAAAACAGTATTGCCCATGCGGTTTAACTCAAACTGATGATATGGTTTGTATTTGCAAAGCCTTTAAAGAACAAAACTATGCTGGTGAATGTAATTGCGGGAAATACAAAAAGATAGAAGTTGATTAAGGGGTATTATACCCCTTTCAACTTTTTCATTATAACTTCTTGACAAGATAGAATCAGTCTGTTATAATGTCATTAAGTAAGAATAGATAAAAAGGGAGGCGAGCTATAATGAATAAGAGAGTCTTTTCTAACGAAGAAAAGTCATTAATAAAAAACTACTATTGTTATAAACATTGGACTTGTAAAAAAATAAGTCAAGAATTAAATTGCTGCTCAGATTTAATTTATCGTTTTGTTAAATAGAACAATTTAAAAAAAGAATATACAAATCTTATAGGGAATATTTATGGGAAATTAACTGTAGTGGAAGATGATGGTTTTTCTATTTTCGTAATTTGTGATTGTTCTTGTGGGAAGAAAAATTTAGCTTTGCGTCGTACAGATTTAATGCATGGAAGAATAAAAAGCTGCGGGTGTTTAGCTAATAAAGGCTCTGAGATGGAAAGTTTAATTGGATAGAAATTTGGAAAATTAACAGTCATTTCTGACCATATGGAAAAAGGGAAACACTTGTGTTTATGTTAGTGTGATTGTGGTTCATAGCCCGTTTTAAAATTAGCATCTAATTTAACTTAGGGGCATTCGAAATCTTGCGGTTGTTTGAAAAAAGAGAGGGGCATAGAAAAAAGACGTGATTTAACTGGGCAAAGATTTGGAAATTTAACCGCAATAAATATAGATGAACAATTAACCTTGCAATGTGGCGAAGTTTATTGGAATTGCTTGTGTGATTGTGGGAATAAAATAGGAGTAAGAGCAAGCAAGTTGACTTCGCAATGGACTTAGAGCTGTGGCTGTATTAAATCTATAGGAGAAAAAGAGATTTCTCAAATTTTAAGAGATAATAAAATAGAATTTAAGAACAATCAAAGTTATAAATTGCGTTTTCCATCAGGACATCTTGCTTTTTTTGATTTTATTGTATATTAGGGGAATAGCTTTTATATTATAGAATTTGATGGGTCGCAACATTATTACAAGCACAACACTAAATGGGACAAAGATGGAAAATTTGAAAAAAGATAGGAATATGATAAAATAAAAAACGATTTTTGTTTAAGCAATAATATTCCGCTGATTAGAATTCCTTTTAGTAAATTGCATAAAATAACCATAGAAGATTTAAATCCTAAAACTACCAAATATTTAATTAAGGAATAAAATTGATGTTGAACGAAAAAGGTGTAAGATTAGAAATAAGAAATAGATATTTAAGAGCCATAGAAGAATATGGCGAAACTCGTGTCGTGGGAGTTTTTTACTTTGGTTCGGGCAATTATAATTTAGACACTTTAAATTCAGATATAGATGTAAAAACAATAGTCTTACCCTCTTTTGATGATGTGATTGATAGTAAAAATTGTGTAAATAAATTAATAGTGGAAAAAGATGGGTCTCATTCAGAGGTAAAAGATATTCGTTTGATGTTTAACAGCTATTTAAAGCAAAACATCAATTTTATTGAAACTTTGTTTACTAAATATTTTGAACTTAATCCAGAATATACTGGTATGTGGCTTGGAGCAGTTATTAAAAATAGAGAAGCTATTGCTCATTATTGTCCTCAGAAAGCTGTATTGACAATGTATGGTAATATGAAGACTAAGTATAAGCAGATGCTTCATCGAGCACCACATAACGAGTTTGATATTGACAATTACGGTTATGGGTTGAAAGATTTTCACCATATTGCAAGATTGTCTGATTTCATTAAAAGATATATTGCAGAAAATGAAACTTATGAAAAGATTTTAGTTCCTACAGACCCTGAATTGTTAATTAGTTATAAAACTACTCCACTTCCTGTTGAAGATGCAAAAAGAGTTGCAGAAATCCTAATTACAGAAGCAGAAGTTTTGGTAGATGAATATGTAATGGATAAGCATTTTGAGACTGATAAAGACGTAGAAGAAGTCTTGAAAAATGTACAAAGAACAATGATTGCACATTCTTTAAAGAAAGAACTTTTAGAAAGTGAGACTAAATTATGAGTTATGCAGTAATTGGTATTTTAGTTGTTTGGGTTGCTTTGTCTTTGCTTATTATGAGCACAATTGATAAGTAATGGAGATTAATATGAATAATTATGAAAATATTGCACGTATTAAAGAATTAACAAGTTTACTAAATAAATATCGAGATAAGTATTATAATTACAGTGAATCTTTGGTCTCTGATGCAGAGTATGACAAGCTGTTTGATGAATTGCGTGAATTGGAATGGGAAGAGAATTTTATTCTTTCAAACTCTCCTACTCAGACAGTTGGTTATGAAACTGTTGATTCGCTTAAGAGGGTTAAACATGACCATTTGATGCTTTCTCTTGATAAGACTAAGAGTTGTCAAGATTTACTTAGTTTTGCTGGGGACAAAGAAGTTGCTTTGTCTATGAAGTTAGATGGACTTACTATGTCTGTCAAATATGAAAATGGAAAACTTATTTCTGCTGAAACTCGTGGTAATGGTGTTGAAGGAACTGATGTTCTTAATAATGCCAAGGTTATGAAGAATCTGCCTTTGATTATTGATAATAAGGAAACTCTTGTTATTGATGGAGAGTGTATTATTCTTAGAGAAGATTTTGAACGAATCAATGCAGAGCTTCCTGATGGAGAACAATATGCTACTCAGCGCAATCTTGCAAGTGGTAGTCTTTCTCTTTTGGATAATAAGATTGCTTCTCAGAGAGGTCTTCAGTTTTGGGCTTGGAGTTTGATTGAGGGGACTACTGGCAGCTTCAAAAGAGATATGAATAAGCTTCAGTCTTTAGGTTTTACTATTGTTCCTTGCAATTATTTCAACGGGGATAATGTTGACCTTTATGAAGTTGAAAATTTAACTGTTAAGTTGAAGCAAATCGCTGACAAAAAGGGCATTCCTGTTGATGGTTGTGTTATTACTTATGATGATATTGCTTATGGCTTAAGTCTTGGTAATACAGGACATCATTTCCGTAAGAGCTTGGCTTTTAAGTATGAAGATGAAACGGCAGGAAGTATTCTTAGAGATATTGAATGGGCAGTTGGCAAAACTGGTGTAATTACTCCTACCGCAGTTTTTAAATCTGTTGTTCTTGATAATACAGAAGTAAGCCGTGCATCTGTTCATAATATTAGCATTATTAAGTCTCTTGGTTTAAGAAAGAATTGTTCTATTAAAGTTTTTAAAGCAAATATGATAATTCCTCAAATTCTTTCATGCGAAGATGATGGAGATGCAGATTTTGAAATTCCAAAGGTTTGCCCTTGCTGTGGTAAACCTACAACAACTAAGATTTCCGAATCTGGGGCTGAGACTCTTTGGTGTGAGAATCCTGATTGTCCTGAAAAGAATTTGGCTAAGTTTGTCCAGTTTGTATCTAAACCGGCTATGAATATTGATGGTTTGAGTGAAGCCACTCTTAAGAGATTCATTGATGCTGGATATATTAAGAAGTATGCAGACCTTTATCATCTTGACAAGTACAAGGATGAAATTGTTGAGATGGATGGCTTTGGTGAAAAGTCTTATAATAAGCTGATTGAATCTATTGAAAAGTCACGTCATGTTAAGCTTGAAAATCTTCTTGTCGCTTTGAGCATTCCCAATATTGGTAAGACAGCCGCTAAAGAAATTAGTAAGCATTTTAATGGAGATTGGATGGCTTTTGAGGAAGCCCTTGATTTTGATAATTTTGATTTTTCCACTTTAGATGGATTTGGCGAAACAATGTCTCAGGCTTTACATAATTGGTGGAATAGTGAAGATACGTTGTTTGCAAATCTTATCTTTGAGTTGAATTTGGTTTGGGATAAGCCAGCACAGATTGCTACAAATGAGTTTATCAATGGTAAGACTTTCTGTGTTACAGGTGCTTTTAATACTATGAAGCGTTCTGAAATTGAAAAAATTATTACTGATAATTGTGGTAAGTTAACTGGTTCTGTTTCTAAGAAAACCGACTATCTTTTGACTAATGAAGCTAATAGTGGTTCTTCTAAAGCTAAGAAAGCTGCTGAATTAGGAACTCCTATTATGAGCGAAGAAGAATTTTTAAAAAGGATTGGAAAGTAATATGAATAATCAGATGGCTAATAAAGTAGACCATACTGTTGATGGTAAATGTTCTGGATGTGGAGCTTGTTGTTCTGCAATTCTTTGTGTAAGTGATGCAGAAGTAAAAAAGATTAAAAAGTATCTTGGTCAGCATCCAGAAGTAAAAATGATTAATCGCAATACCGCTTTGGATAAAGGTTTTAAGGATATTTGTCCTTTTTTGAATGAGGAAAACAAGTGTCAGATTTATGAAGTAAGACCTGAAATTTGTTCTCGTTTTATCTGTTCTGCTTTTAAGGACACCTCTATTCCACCTCTCAATCATAGGAATAAGAGAATTATTAATATGATTACTACATTTATGGGTGAAAAGACTTGTCCAAATGCACCTGACCTTGCAGGGTTGAACAAGTTTTATGAAAATAAAAAGAAAGAGGTTTACGGAAAATGACAATTAAATATTGTTGTGAAAAGTGTGGCAAAGAGTTTTAGTCTTTAGATGAATGCTACTTACATGAAAGAAAATGTGTTGATGGGATTGATGGGAAAAAAGCTGTATTAATGCTTGAAGAATTAAGCAATCCTTATGGGCAAGTTGTTTGTAAACATTGTGATAATCATTATATGGTTTACGGATGTGAGCTTTCTTGTAAATATGAAAGGTCTTGTAAAAAGAGAGATAATTATCCTTTCTGGAAAGAAGAGGAAAAAGAATGAATCTACCAACAAAACAACCTTTAGAATCTACCAAGTGGCTAAAATATAGATTTAGTAGAAAAGAAGATAATATTGAAGATGCTCAGTCTAATTTATTAAACTGGACTATTCTTAGTTATAATCCTGTTCGTAAAGATTATGTTTTAGCTGGTGTAATTACTAAAGTTACAGAAACTTATGTAGAATTTTTAGGAGACCCTGCTGTTGTTGATACAAGATGGTTCCAAGAATCCTCTGCTGGACATAGTTTGGAGTGTTTAAGTCAGTGAATTATTATATTTCAGATTTACATTTCGGACATAAAAATATTCTTAGTTTTGACCGCCGCCCATATGATACAACAGAAGAAATGGAGCTTGATTTAATCTTTCGTTGGAATAGTCAAGTCTCAAATGAAGACCACGTATATGTATTAGGTGACTTTTTATGGAAAGCTGAATCAAATGAATGGATTCGTATTTTAAATAAATTAAAAGGAAATATTCATTTAATACTTGGTAATCATGACCCGAAACATTTTTCTACTGGGGTGCAGAAAAAGCTGTCTGAAATTTGTCATTATAAAGAAGTAACTGAAACAATTGATGGTAAACCTTATCGAGTAATTCTTTCTCACTTTGCTATTCTTTCTTATTATGGGTCTTGCTATGATAATTGTTTTCATTTACATGGACATACTCATACTACTAAGGAACAAGATTTAGTAGTAGATTTTGCTGAAATGGCAAAAAAGAAATTAGAAGAATCTAATGAAAATGAATACTTAAATAGAGCACAAATGATTAATGTTGGTTGTATGATGCCTTATATGAATTATACTCCACAGACATTTGAATATCTTTTGATGAAATATAAGAAGGGAGAAACAAAGGCATAATGAAAGTAACCCTTTTGAATCCTACTGTACTTGAAGATTTGTATAAAAATCACGGTGAGTTTGCTTGTGAATGTTATGGTACAAATAAGAAGTATGCTGAACGAGTAGGTAAGAATTGTGAAAACTCAGGTCACATGAGTGGCTCTCGTTGTGAATATATTAAATTTGAAATTGAAGCAGATAGAGGTACTTTGGAACAGATGATGCGTTCTGAAATTGGAGTGCGCTATGATAATCAGGATAAGTATGCTTATATGGATTTGATTGAAGCAATCCCTCGTGTAAGTCCTGATGAAATTGTTAAAAATCTTGCTTCATTCAGGTATATTGATAAGAATAACTTTACTTATATTATTCCGAGTAATATTGAAAAGAATGAAAAAGCAAAGGCTTTATATCAGAATCTTATGAGTAGTATTGATACCACTCGTAGACTTATTCGTGATATTCTTACTGAAAATGGTATTGATGTTCATGCCGCAGTAGAAGATGCAAATTTTGTTTTGCCAAGAGCTACTAATACTACTTTAGCGATTGGTTTTACTCCCGAAGCTCTGATTACATTTATGCACAAGCGTTTATGCACTCGTGCTCAGGAACCTATTCGTAAGATTGCTGTTGAAATGAAGAGACAGATTGCAGGGATTAATCCTGTATTTGCTAAAGAACTTGTTCCTCATTGTCAGTATCTTCTTTGGTGTCCAGAGGGAGATAAATGTTGTGGTAGATATCCTACTCGTGAAGAATTGAGGGATAAGTTATGGACTCAAGAATAATTATAATTAACGGTTCTGGTGGAAGTGGTAAATCCACTTTCATTGAGCTGTGTAAGAAATCTTTGGAAGACACTCCTAATTGGGATGTTTTGGAATTATCCACTGTTGACTGGGTTAAAGCTGTAGCTCAATTTGCTGGCTGGAATGGTCGTAAGGAAGAAAAAGATAGAGAATTTCTTTATAACTTAAAGATGGCCTTGCAGAAATGGGATAATTCTCCTAATCAGAAAGTTTTTGACCAAATCAATGCTGTTATTGATAATGATATGCTTGGCAAAAAGAATTGGCTATTTTTTGTAAATATCCGCGAACCAGAAAATATCAAAACTTTTATTGAACAAAATAAGAAAGCGACTGGGCTTCCTTGTTCGACTATGCTTGTTGTTAATGCAAATGTGAGGCCAATTATTTCTAACCCTGCTGATAGAGATGTTGGGCAATTCCATTATGATACCATTATTAGTAATAGTTCTGATTTAGATAATCTTAGACATTGGGCGCATGATTATCTTGAATTTGTCCAAAAAATAATTTAAAAAAGTATTGACAATATGGTTCTGCCTATGATATATTATTTATAGGTAGAATCATATTTTTAATATGAGGTGAAACATGAAAAGAAAATTGAGCTTCGTTGCTCTTCAAAATATGGATGGTCATACTGTGTGGGTACATGATTTAGTAAATGATTGTTATGACCAAGAATGTGTCGTAAAAGTTAATGTAGTTAGGACTATTAATCCTTTTAAGAACAAAAAAAAGAAAATTGTTGAATTTGTAGAATCTATTGAATTAATTAATGAAGAGTTTAGGTTTGTGTATGGGCTAAACGGAAAATGTTTAGAGGGAGATTTTGAGGTGTATGTAAAATGATTTGTCAAGTTAATGCTTACCATTATGAAAAGGGTAATAAGGCGGTTGTTCCTCTTGGACGTGTAAAGGAAAAGGGAACTGATATTATTTTTGGAGCACAATATCCTGAATGTTTTAAACTGATTAAAAAATATGTTGACAATAAAGGATTTAAGAGTTATTATTATAATTGTCATGTTACTCCAGAAGGAGTTTATAATGTGGATTATGGTAGCTATTCGGATTTTTGTGAATTTTATAAGGTAAATGATGATGAGTAAAAAGAATTACAGTTGGGTTAATTTAAGCTATTTAAATAAATCTTATAAAGGCTTGCCTTTTTTACATCCAAAAAATTTAAAAGACCTTTATCCTGTACACAAGCAGAGAAAAGATAGAGCTGTTAAAGGTTGGTGTAATAGAGATATTTGGAATTTTGATAATTGGTTTCAGCAAGTAATTCCAGACATGCTAGAAGAATTGGCTAAGACCCATGTTGGTTATCCCATGGTTGATTTTGATAAAACTCGTAAGACTGGTAAGCGAGAATATATTGATTGGAAAGAACTTACGAGAGAAAAATTTAATTCTGATGAAGAATATAAAGCCGCAGAAGAAGCTCAATGTAAAGCATGGGAAGATTACTTAAAAGAAATTGCAATTCATATTCGTAATTCTGTTGAAGAGACTTGTCCTAAGAAAAATTCTGTTCTTGAGAAGTATGATGGATGGGCAAATAAGATTCCTGAAGAAGAAAAAGAACAGTATTATAAAGAATGCATTGAAATTGACAATTATATGCAATCTGAGATTGAAAAAGCTTTGGATATGATGAAACCAATTTTCTTTGATTTGTGGGATTAATATGAGTAAGAAAAGAGTAAAAGTTTTGACGTATGATTCGTTAATTTTTGAATCTCGTTTAAATATGTGGCTTAGTAGTTCTAAAAAGAATATTATAGATATTCAATTTACTACAAGATATGATGAAGTTTTAGGCAGAGAAAGATATACTGCTTTTATTAAATATGAGGTAGATAAATGATTTATTTAGACCATGCGGCAACAACTTTTGTATTGCCTGATATTATTGATGTCATCAAAGATGATTTAACTGAATATTGGGGTAATGCAAGTACGACTTATGGTTTAGGACGAAAGAGTAAAGATTTAATTGAAGAAAGTCGTGCAAAAATTGCACATATTATGGGTGTTCTTCCAGAAGAAATTTATTTTACCTCTGGTAGTAGCGAGGGTAATGCGTGGGCTTTAGCTCAGAAAAATAAATGCTTATGTAGCCCTTATGAGCACCATAATATCACAGAAAACCCAAAGTCTGTAATTATTGACAAAAATTATCTTATTGATGCTGTCAAAGTTACTGAAAAAAACGAAGAGTTGGGTTTTTTGCTTGGGGATTATAGTGGATTTCTTTTGTCTTGGATGTATGTAAACAATGAAACGGGAGAAATTTTTAACCCTCGTGAGTTTATGGATTTAGCTCATAGACTTAATATGTATTATCATTGTGATATGACACAAGCTTTAGGTAATGTTCCCATTGATGTAAAGCAATCATGTGATATTGCAACTTTTAGTGGCCACAAAGCGCATAGTCCAAAAGGAGTAGGGTTTATTTATTTCTCTAAGGACACTTTTCCTGTTGAGAAGATTAAGCCTTTGATTTATGGTGGAGACCAAGAAAGTAATCGCAGGGCTGGCACTGAAAATATTCCCTATATTCATGCTTTAGCTTTAGCTGTTGACAGTGCGGTTGCACATCAAAAAGAAAAGGAATTAACTTGTAAGAAAATGAAGAGAGCTTTTCTTGAAGAGCTTGGTAAATTATTTGGCGCTGATGATTATATAGTTGCTTCTCCTGCAAACAGTATTAGTTCTACAGTATGTATTTGTTTTCATAATGTAGAAGGAGAAATTCTTCAGTCTATGTTAGATGAAAAAGATATCTATGTTGGAATTGGAAGCGCGTGCAATAGTGGTGATATGAATGCTTCTGCTGTGTTGGGAGCTATGAATATTCCAGAAGATTATATTCGTGGAGAAATTAGAATTTCTATGAATGAAAATCAGAATACAGTTGAAGATTTAATCGAAACTGCAAGAGCTTTGCATGAATGTTATGAAATGGTTAGGAGTTGATTGCAATGGGCTTTAAGCCAAGCACGTATCAACAAGATATTTTAGATTTCTTTCTTAATAATCCTCAAAGTAATATGCTTGTGAATGCCCTTGCGCGGAGTCGGAAATCAACGACTGCCTGTATGCTTTCTGAGTATTCAAAGACCTCTGATTTATATATTGCATTTAATGCAAGTGTAGTTGAAGAGTTTAAGAAGAAGATTAAGAATCCCAAGACTAAAGTTATGACAATGCATTCTTTAGCATATTCCATTATGCTTTATAATGTGGAGCAAGAGTCTAAGGATTCAGAAGATAAACCAAAAGGTTTTGGTTCTCAGCGTTCTAAGAGAGCTGTAAATTTGGATAACTTTAAACCGCATAAGATTCTTGATGAAGAAATTACAAAACGCTATGGTAGATACATTGAATTTGCCAAGAGAGTTTTTTTGAAAGATAATTATGTAAATCTTTATAATTTATGTAGATTAACTCTTACAGATATGTCTTCAAATAAAGATGTGTCTCGTTTAATTGATGACCATGTATTATTTTTGTATTATGGGGATGAAGGTTATTCTGCGCCTGATATCAGTGAAATTACTTCTACATTGAAGATTCTTGACACTAAAAGTAGACAGCAATTTGAAACTCAAGGTGTAATTGATTTTACTGATATGCTTTGGATTACTTTTAATAAACTGAAATATGATAATTGGGAAGTTCCTTATTGGGCTTTGTATACTAATATATATGCAGACGAAGTTCAAGATTTCTCAAACATTCAATTAAATTTTTTAAAGTTCATTAAGAGAGCTAAAGGTAGATATATCTTTATACGGGATTTCCATCAAGCCATCTATAATTTTTGTCGGTCAAATGCACAAGCTTTCAATCAAATCCCTAAGATGTTTGCTCCTGTAGAAACTTTTGATTTACCTATTTGTTATCGTTGTGCTAAGTCTCATCTCAGTAGAGTAAATAGAGAATATGGAATTCCTATTCTTCCTCGTGATGATGCTCCAATGGGATTTGTTAAGACTATTGAGAAGAGTAAAATTTCAGAGTATGCTAAAGCAGGAGACATGGTAATCTCAAGAAAGAACAAATGGCTTGCAGAGGTAGTGCTTGATTTAGCGAGAAAAGGGACATCTATTTTTATTGAAGATAAAGAGATGGTAGGAGCAATTAAAAGACAGATTTTATCATCCAAATGCACCTCAGTTGGCACACTCGAAAAATTCCTCCAAAAAGTAATAAGTAATTATAATAAAAAACTCTCTGAAATCGTTTCAAAAAATGTCCGTGAGGGGGGACACGAGGAGGAGCGTTTGGAAGCCGTGGCGGAGACAAATTCTAAGATAGATAACACGAGCTTTTTGTTAGAGATTTTGGAAGGATATGTTGAAAATCATGCTTCTTCTGATAGTGTTTCTAAATTCTCAGCTTTTGTTGATAAACTATTAAATACCACTCCTTCTCCTGATTGTGTCAGACTTTGTAGTATCCATAAAGCTAAAGGGCTTGAAGCTACGAATGTTTTTGTTTTGAACGAAGCAAAAATTAATTTTGATTTTAGAAATAGTAAAGAGCAAAATGTTCAGGAAAAGAATTTAAGTTATATTGCAACTACTCGTGCAAAAGAAGGTTTATATCTTGTTAAAGAACCTTCTAAAACAACTACTACTACTAAAAATACCGCTTGCTTTTAAGAAAGGATAATTTGATGGCTAAGATTGAATGTAAAGGTTGTACTCCTAATTGTCCTTATTTCCCTTATATGGATGGAACAGTTGATTGGGAATATAATGAGGAAGGATTGAAAGTCAGAAAGAAAAAAAAGATTTTTGTTTGTTCTTATGACGGTCATCAAATTATAAATTGGACTGATGCATGTCCAAAAGAATTAGATAAAATACTTGGCGAAAAAATTAATTAATTATAAAAGGAGTATTTAAAATGGCTAATATTTTTAGTCGCAATTACAAGGTCGATGAGCCAAAGGTAACTTCTACTCAGGACAAAGATTATTTTACTACCGCAGTTGCCTCTACTGATGAAAATGGTAAACTCATTGCTTCTTCTGGTTATGTTTCTGTTTTGAATCAAAAAGTAATGCACTGCCCTGATTGTGGGTGTCCTCTTGTCATGCATGATGGTGAACTTGAGTTCGCTGATGAAGACTATGATGAAGACAACCTTAATAAGACTTATGTAAATTATGAAGAGGTACAAAAAGATTTGCTTGATATGCCTCCGTATTACAACATTTGTTATGGTATTCCTGCCGACCTTTCTTTGGGTAGCGATACAGCAAGACGCCTTGAGTCCTATTATCATTTTACTGAAAAGGTTGAAGATGATTATGAAGACAGATGTGTTGGCGAAGCAATTTGGATTCGGAATCTGTTTTTGCTTATGATTGCAAATAGGAAATATGAATCTATTACTATGACGAATCTTGAACATTGTATTGAAGACCTTGCACAGTATTGTGTTAATGAGGAAATTTCTTATCTTGCTATGCCTTTTATTGGTTGTGGGAAGGGCAAATTAAATTGGGAAGATGTACGTTCTATGATTATTCGCACTTTTGCTAATGCAATTAATGAAGCTGATGAAGCAGGAGAAATTTCCGAGGGCTATAAGATTAATATTGCTTTTTGCTACCAGTAATTTAACTGATTAGATTAGTAAAAAATAACTGAATAAACTCTTGACAAAAGTAAATCTCTATGGTAATCTAATCATAGAGATTTACTTATAGGAGATGAAATTATGGATTATACTCCCAAATATTTAATCTTTGTCAGTCCTGATAATAAGGGCGTTGATTCAAATAAGTATTATCGTATGACTTCAAATGGAGACACTTTCACAGTAGAGTTCGGTCGTGTTGGCGCAACTCCTCAGACTAAAATTTATCCTATGTCCAAATGGAACTCTACGCTCTCCTCTAAATTGAAGAAGGGTTATGTTGACCGTTCTGATTTGATGCAGGAAATTATTGTAGATTCTAAGATTGAAGATGGGTCTAACGGTGTAGATGAATTTGGCCTTGTTCAGAATTTGTCTGTTCGTGAAATTATTAAGCGTCTTTGGGATTATGCTAATAAGACTATTCAATCCGCTTATTCTGTTCGTGCCGAAGCTGTTACTCAGGCTATGATTGACGCTGCTCAGGAAAAAATTGATTATATTGCAGCGAATTATAAAGATTGGTCTGTTGAGGAGTTTAATAAGAATTTAAATGAATTATTTATTATTGTTCCTCGTAAGATGAAACGTGTCTCTGATTGCCTTGTTTCTAATTCTTCTGAATATGATAATAAGCTTTCTGAAGAACAGAGTTTGCTAGATACTATGGCTGGTCAGGTTTATAAGCCCAAGGCAAAAATTGCCGACACTGATTCTGAGATTAAAGCTTCTGAAAGCATTTTGCAGAAGATGGGTATCACTATGGAAGATGTTACTCAGAATGAAATTGCTAGAATTAAAAAGATGCTTGGGCGAGATTCTGATAGATTCGTAAAAGCATGGAGTGTTAATAATTTAGAGACTAACAAAGCATTTAATTCTTTTGTTAAGGATTATAATATTACAGATACTAAGTTCATGTGGCATGGTAGTAGGTCTCAAAATTTCTTTAACATTCTTAAGATGGGCTTGAAGATTCGTCCTGCAAATGCTGTCTATACAGGTTCAATGTTCAGCGATGGCTTATATTTTAGCACTTTGGCTCGAAAGAGCATTGGTTATACAAGTGTCAGCGGTTCTTATTGGGCAAGAGGAAATAGCAACACTGGATTTATGGGTATTTTTGAAGTGGCTTATGGTAATCCTTATACTGTTTATGAGCATACTTCTGAATGTTATCATTTTAATTTTGATGTGCTTCAGAAAAAGAATCCTCCTTGTCATTGCGTTTATGCTTCTCCTGAAAAGGGAATGCTTCGCAATCCTGAAATTATTTTCTATCGTCCTGACCAAGTAACTATTCGATATTTAGTGGAGATTAAATAAATGAAAGAACCCGTAAAAGTTGGAGATGTTTTTGGTCGTTTAAAGGTCTTATATAAATGTGATTATTAGTATCAAGGCCCAAATCGGAAACGTGCTAATTTATGGCATGTACAATGTCAATGTGAAAACAAAACAGAATTTGATGTTTTAACTCACAGTTTGACTTCTGGTAATACAAGGTCTTGTGGTTGTTTACAAAAAGAATCTACTATTGAAAGTGGGAAGAAAAGAAGAAAGCTAAATAGATATGATTTAAGTGGAGAGTATGGAATAGGATATACTTCTAAAGATGAGCCTTTTTATTTTGATTTGGAAGATTATGACAAAATAAAAGAATATGTTTGGATATATAACAAGGATAAATATCCTGTTGCAACGGTTTACAAAAATAATCATCCACATTTTTTACATTTGAAAAGATTTGTTTTAGATATTACTGACCCTAAAATAGATGTAGACCATAAAAACCATGTCCCTTATGATTGTAGAAAAGAAAATTTAAGACCTTTGGAACATTATCAAAATATTGGACATTGTAAAATTTATACCAATAATATTTCTGGCGTTAAAGGTGTAAGTTATGATAAAAACAGAAGAAAATGGGTTGCTTCTTTAGTTGTAAATAAAGAAACTAAATTAAATAAGCGTTTTGATACTTTTGAAGAAGCGGTAAAAGCTCGACAAGAAGCGGAAGAAAAATATCAACAAGGATTTAGATATAATCCAGAAGAAGATTTATATAATAAAGGATAAATGTAATGGAAGATATTCAGACTACAGAATGTATGACTTTTAGTTGGCCTTCTGATTTTCCTTCTTTGGAAGATTCGGTTGTTGGTTCTCTTAAAAAGGGTTTTAGAGATTACTGCTTTAATAATAGACAGCTAAAAGAAATTATTGGAAAATGTCACGCTTCTAATGTAAGTTTCGTTTATCGTAAACAGTTAGATGAAGATTATAAGATTGAGTATATTGAACTTATTCCTTGCACTTTTTATTTTGCTGAAACTGTAGAAGGAAATGAAGTTGAGAATGTTCAAGTCGATATGGAAAATCTTCCTGTTGCTTTAATCTTTTGTCCCTACAATAATAGGTCTGATATGACTTTGGATGCTAATTATGTAAAAAAAGTTAAAGATTATAGGAAGTTAGTTTATTTTGATGATAATGGTTATCCTGTTTATGTTGATGACTTGAGAAAAATGAGAGAAGAAAAAGAGGGAAAAGAAAATGGAGTATAAGACTTTAAGTGACAGAATGAAAGGAGCTTACGAAAATAAATATCGTAATTATCTTCCTGAGAATCTTCCTGTTATTATGAGAAATGACGGCGCTCACTTTCATTCATTTTGTCGTGGTATGAAGAAGCCTTTTGACCCTATTTTCGTTAAAACCATGCAACAGACAATGCTTAAACTTTGTGAAATTATTCCTAATGTTAAATTCGGTTACGTTGAGTCTGATGAAATTTCTCTTGTTATGATTCAGAGTGAAAGAAATTCTCAGCCTTGGTTTGACAATAACATTCAGAAAATTGTTAGCACATCTGCTGCTCTTTGTACTCTTTGGTTTAATAATTATTTTGCTGAGAATACTATTATTGATACACCCTTGGATATCTATAATATGGACCAAGATTCTTATGACTGGAAGATGGTTCGCAAAGGTCAAGAAATGCCTACATTTGATAGTCGAGTATTTGTTGTCCCTGCTTTTGAAGTACATAATTATTTTGTGTGGAGACAGCAGGATTGTACTCGCAACTCTATTCAGGCAGTTGCTCAGACTTTGTTTTCTCAGCGCGAGATGCATGGTATCAATACAACCAAATTGCAGGATAAGATGTTTACTGAAAAGGGTGTAAACTGGAACGATTATACAACAGTAGAGAAACGTGGTACTTGTGCTTATCGTATTCCCACTACTGTTATTGGTAAGAATGGTCAGGAAGTTACTCGTTATAAATGGATTCTTGATTATGAAATGCCAATCTTAACAAGTGAAGAAGGCAAAGACTTTATTAGTCAAAAGGTATTTACCAATGAGTCTGTTTAAAAATATTGCAAGAGCAAAGTAGTTAATTGACTTTAGTGGCTTAAATGTAAAAGGTACAAAAATTTATCCTACAGATACAGATTATTATATGGAATTATGGGACGTTGGATGTGCTTTAGGAGAATATAAATATAATAATAAGCCCATTGAAAATGGATAGTATCTTTGTTTGTCAAGACATGTAAAAACTTATACTACTGCTGGTAAATTTGCGGTTGGATTTATAGCTGACCATTATGTAAAAAATCCTGAAGATATGGTTCCTGCGGCAGAATGCTATGTTCGAGCTTATTGTTATACTGGTCAACCTTTAAATGAAAAGGGAGAATATACACTGGAACCACCTACAAAACCAATGACTGTAAAAGAATTACAAGATTGGTTTGTCAGAGAATGTAGATATAGACGTAGAGCAAAGGATTATGAATTGGATTAAGAAAGGAGAAAATTATGCAGTTTAAAGTTCTTAGTCGTAGAGATTGTATTAAGTATAGTTATCAGTCTCATGATGAAAAATCTGTTGTCATTAGTATTAGTGACTCTGTAGATGCTATTCCTCATAATTACATTAATCATTATAATAATATTAAGGGACAGCTTTCTCTTTTCTTTGATGATATTCAGCCATATAAGGGAATGCAATATTGGAAGAAGGATGAAGGTCTAATTGTAGAAAATTCTACAAACTCGGATGACTTTGTTTACGAATCTCGTATTTATCAATTGATGACAAAAGAAGATGCTAAGAAAGTTATTGATTTTGTCAATAAATGGTATGATAAGGTTGATGTAATTATTGTTCATTGTAATGCTGGTATTAGTCGTTCTTCTGGTGTCTGTGCTGGTATTATGAAATGTTTTACTGGGGATGATAGCCAGATTTATGATAATCCATATTATCATCCTAATACTCTGTGCTATAATTTGATTCTGCAAGAATATTATAAGGAAGGAGAAGAAAATAATGATGGTACTTAATACAGGTCGAGAATATATTCCAAGTGTTTGTTCAGGATGTGAAAACGAAGCAATTTGTAAGTATACAGATGATGTGGTCAAAGCAGAAGAATCTTTTAATGAACTCAAAAAAAGTATTAAAGATTATCCTGAGTGCCTTTCTGTAAAACTTTCTTGCAAATATAAGAAGTATGTTACTACCAAGGCTGACATCTGGGGGTCTGATTGGGCTGGTTCTACTTATACTCGTACAAGTGCAAATTCTAATTTAGATATTACTCCTACATTGAAAAAGTCAGAATTTTAGTATTAAACTATTGACAAAATAGTGTTTGTGTGGTAATATAAATATACAGTTGGTTAATCGGTAGCTGTGAGAAAAGTAAGATAACTCATAGAGAAATGTGGTTCAACGGCCTTGCTTACTCAGGGTGCGTAATATGTTGCCAAAAGACACCTTCCCAACTATAAAATTAAAAGGTAGCGAGTGTACCGTTTTAACGGTTTTGGGTACACATCTAAATAAACACTCTAAAGAAAATAAAATAAAAAGAAAGTTTTATTAAAGCCTTGACAACTTGATGATTGTATGTTATGATTATCATGTCGAAAGGGAAAAGACAAACAATAAAAAATATGCGGGTGTGGCGAAACAGGCAGTACGCAAAAGACTTAAAATCTTTCGGTAAATATACCGTGCGGGTTCGAATCCCGCCACCCGTACCATTCGCTTTTGCGGAACAAACTTTAGGCGAGGGAAGTTAGAAAACAGTAGTACCTGTACTACGAATTGATTTATAACTCGTTCACATTTCGGGGATGTGGTGTAATGGGAACACGCTGCCCTTGGGAGGCAGAATCGCCGTTCGAATCGGACATCTCCGACCATTTAAATCTATTTTTAAAGTGAGGAATTAATCATGCAGAAGAGTTGGAATAAGTTTGTTGCTGGACTTCTTGTTATTGTTGCTTTTGTTGCAATCTTGGCACTGTCTGGTTGTAATAATACTAAGAATAGTGTCAGTGTTGATGCAAGTGAAGTTCCTGTTGGTTTTACTGATACTGGTTACATGGTTAAGAATGAACAGAATCGTGTTTATCATATTGTTGTTGATATGAATGGTTGGCTTTATTACTGCTCTGATGTTGAGGGCAATCTTACTCCTGTTCTGAGTGTTATTGGTACTCCTACTAAGGATACTACTCCTTTTGAGGAAATGAATAATGGCTGAGAATTATACTCCTGATGAAAAGTTTCTAACTCAAGAATTTACTCTTAAGCGAGATGAGTTGGGAGATTGGCTTACAGACGCAATGTGGGAAGGTCTTAAGGATTGCTTTAGAACTCCTATTTGTGAAGAAGCAACTTATAAAAATGAATTGGTTGTAGATAGAATTATTGGATTTGTAAGGACTCTTTATGTTGACCCCGAAAATAATTTTGTAACTTTTGAAGGTCTCTTTTGGCCTAAGTATTCTTCTAAAACTAAAGAAGAGTGGAACAATATTAAACTTTCGAATGTTTCTTTTTACATTATGAAAGAAGAGAATCCTACAAAGATTCCTGTATCTTGTTTTACAGTGTGAGGTAAATTATGTCTAAAAAGAATTTTAGATATCGTAATAATTAGATTGTTTGTCCTCGTTGTCATCAAAAGTATTCGGTTAATTCTAATTATGAATGCCCTTATTGTCATACAAAATTTTACGATTTGAGTTTTGTTGACTTAAATATGAAAGACAATTTACCTATTTATATTAGATATAAATGTGATGGATATACTGGCTTTGCAAAAAAGCCTAAAGAAAAATATGATGTATTTATCACAGTAGCTACTATGGGGATTAGGGTAGAAAATAACTTGGATTATAGTTATGAAAATCTTTCTAATCTTTATGGGGAATTTTGTGGTAGGTATTTAAAAACAGCCTCTTTTAATGTAAAAGCTGAAATGGAAGCCTTAGTTACATATGATGAAAATGAGGACCCTATTCTTTTTGTAGCTGAAGCTGTACCCAAGAAGAAAAAATAAGGTATGCGTCTATAGTCTAACTGGATAAAACAAATCTCTCCTAAAGATTAGTTCTGAGTTCGAGTCTCGGTAGGCGCACCAGAAAAAATAATATGCCTAAAATGAAAAGCAAAGAAAATAAAAATAAAAAATTTCTTTTATTAAATACTTGACAGATTTAATCGTCTGTGTTACCATATAAGAGAAGTGAGGAACACAAGTTGGAACTTTCTAAGAATCCTTCCATTAGATTTTTAACTGTTGTTAATGGTAAGGCTTGGTGTGATAATGATTCTGAGACTAAGAAGTTTAAGTTGACGAATAGTCCACCTGAGCCTTTGAGAAAAGCTGTAGATGTTATTGCAGAAGATTTGGGATTAGATTTCCCTGTAAGCTCTGACAATTATACTGCTAAAGCTTATAAAGAATTTCTTCTTAAATATTTTGATTCTTATCATTATTATTATAAGAAATTCATGGAAAACAAAGAAGAATAAAGGAGAAGATTATGTCAGTGTCTATTATTCAGGGTGATGTGCTTAAGACTTCAGCAAAATATATTTGTCATCAAGTTAATACCTTTGGTGCAATGGGCGCTGGTGTAGCTTTTCAAATTAAAAAGAATTATCCTAATGTATTTTTGGAGTATAATAAGTTTTGTAGTTATCATACTCCTGAAGAACTTTATGGTAAAGTTCTTCGAATTGAGGAAAACAAAGATAAAATTTTTCTTAACATGTTCTCTCAAGTCGGTATTGGTGGACCAAATGTAAATACTAACTATAAATATTTTCATGAGTGTCTTCTTAAGATTCGTGAAATGGTTCCTCTGGCAGAAGAAATTGCTATGCCTTATATGATTGGATGCGGTCTTGCTGGTGGAGATTGGTCTATCATTAGTGCTGATATTTCAGACACTTTGGGTTTAAGCCATATTGTACGTTTGTATGATTTTAATGGTGTGACTTCTGTGAAAAGGTAATTATGAAAGTTTGGCTTAAGTATACGGGTTGGTATGAAGAATCTTCTGTTGATGCTGTAATGACGGAAGAAGTTATGCTTAAAGATAAACAAAGTTATTTTCTTGAAGCAAGTGTTAAACTTTATGAAGATATTAAATATCTTACAGACAAGGTAGCGATTGCTAAAAAAGAAAGACAGCCTTATATTGAACAACATAAAGAATATTGTCAGAGAAAGAATGATTTAATGGAATCTTTGGATTCATTAGAAACTCTTTCTGATGACCAGCAAAAGCGTCTTTATATTTTACTTAAAGAAGTAGAAGCGAAACTTCGTAAATATACAAAAGAGATTGAGAAGAGAAGTTTTTATATTAAGGACTTAGAGCAAAAAATTGAGAAACTTAGAAATCAATCTGAGGAAGAAATTCTTAGCTCTTATCTTATGAGTCATCATATTTATTATTGTGACTGGGATGTTCTTGAATATTAATTAAGCTAGATACTCCATTGGTTAAGTCTACGTTTGTCTGGTTAAGCTCATTACTTTACTGGTATCTTAGTAGGAAACCTATCAGGCTAGCATGAGGTCTCTACGGAGCATGGAGTTTGATACCATTCATACGTGGGTGGTATCATATATGCAGGATTAGTGTTAGCGGTTAGCACGACGGTCTTCCCCTTTAATAGTTTAATGAAAAACCATTGATGTAAGTTCAAGTCTTACTTAAAGGACCAAAACCGTAAGGGCGAGTTCGAATCTCGTATCTTGCTCCATTAAATTTTATTTAATAAACACTTGATAAAGCGTTTGTTAGATGTTATAATTCAAAATGTAAAAAAGGAAGTACAAAAATGACTGACATTACCCCTATTGTAGTTGCTGTAATTGGTCTCTGTGCTCTGGCTATTACAATTTTTCTTATTCCTTATCTTCGTAAGAAGGTTGGACAGGATAAAATTGATGAAGCTCTTAATACAGCAGAACTAATTCAGAAGTATGCTCTAATTGCTGTTCGAGCTGTTGAGCAGATGTATCCACGGGAGATTGAAAAGCGTTTGCAGGAAGCAACAAAGTATTTTAATCAGCAGATGGAGTCTCTTGGTATTACTCTTGATGCAGATGAAGTCCGTAAGGCTATTGAAGCCGCTGTATACGAGGTAAACCGTGAGCTTCATGATGAAAAGTTAAAGGAGAGTTTGGCACAGACTGAGAACCCTGTTCCTTCAGATGACTCTGTCGATAACACTGGCAATACCATCCCTTCTGAGGATAGTCCATCCGAAGAAGCTGTGGGTTAAGATAGTTTTCCTTTCTAAAAAATGTGTTGTTGAGACGTAATTACTCAACGTCTATAAATAAATTAAGTAACGTGAGGTTTGTTGGTAAAATACGAAAGTCCTTTGGCATTTGGCGGAAAAACCAATATTATATGGGAGTATAGTTCAACTGGTTAGAATGCCGCCTTTACACGGCGGAGGCTTACAGGTTCGAGTCCTGTTACTCTCACCAGCAGATACAAATTTAAAAAGTTGACACTCACAGCAAATTTATTTTATGTTTTTGGAATAACGTCGTGTAAGGTTCGACTCCTTATTAACGTATCCCTTGAGCAAGGAATGGTTAACCGTGGTTGGCTAGAAAAAAGTGCCAAGATTGCTCATTTATGGAGTGGTAATCCTAATTGGTAAGGACCTTGTTTGCTAAACAAGTAGTAAGTTGTAAGACTGTACTGGTTCGAGTCCAGTCCACTTCGTCAAAACTCGTGGATTCCGTATCCTTCTAAAAAAGCGGATGAAGGGGCGTTTGAGGAAGGTTTACTCAAATTAAAAATAAACCGAACGGCTTTATGATTCCCCAGTTGACCTTAAGGATGAGATGTTCAATGTATACCTGCGAGTACATTTGGATGTATGGTGAAGGAGTAGGTTTGAGAACACCTATAGGTCAAGAAATGTTCTTACCATTAAATCCTTGAAAGAAAAAGTATAACAAGGGCTTTCTTTTAAAAACACAGCAATGTCCCGTCACCTTGTTTGTATAAGGGAGAACCTGTGAGTTATAGTTAAAAGGTCTATAACATTTATATCCCCATTAGTGTAATGGAGCATTCTTATTAACTGATAGTGAGTAAACACCACATCGGGAGAGGAAGTTGGTTCGAATCCAATTATGGGGGGGCAATATGCTACAATAGTAGTGGTGGTATTATTGTAGTTATCACATCGGAAGTGATGTGACCCTTGGAGTTTGTCTTCGCATCGACGAACTTGGAGTTGTTCGCCCAGATGGTGGACTGAGCGCCGACAACAAACTCGAATGACGGATGAGAGTATAAATAACTCCGTTGCCAATAAAGCAGTAGGGTTAGATATTTCTTGATGCTTTACTCAAAAACAAGAAATCCGTTGTTTTACTCATTTGGAGTACGTTAAGCTCCCATTAAAAGTAAAAATAAAATCATCATTTTATTTATCTTTAAACCACAATATGCTGGGGTTTAAAAAAATCTTAGCCGCTATATCTTGTGGTTAAATTTTTAAAAACACAAGAAGGTGAAATTCATGATTAAAAAGTATACTAAGAAGCCAGTTACTATTGAAGCCGTTATTTGGGATGGTACTAATGAAACCGAAATTATGGAATTTGTTGGTGCTCATTGTTGTGTTACTACTCAGCATACTATTAATGGTACTGTAACTAATCTTATCATTAATACCCTTGAGGGAGACCATTACGCTTCTGTTGGTGATTATATCGTTAAGGGAATTAAAGGTGAGTTCTATCCCGTTAAGCCTGATATTATGAAGATGACTTATAATGAGGCTGTTGAGTAAAAGAAAATTCTAATAAAGTCTTGACAGAAATCTAAAAATGTGGTAAGATAAATACATCTTAAGAGAAGAATAAAAAATAAAAATAAATCTTCTCAAAAAGTACAAAAGAAAATTTTAAAAAGTGGTTGACATTCTATGAATGATGTGTTATAATAAAAATATAGGCTAAACCTCCTGAAAAGTAATTGAAAAGTAGACTCTTACAGCAAATTCCTTAAAAGGTTAACACAATTGTCTTGAAAACAATCATTAGCGAGTTCGATTCTCGTCAGAGGGCGCTCTGTGGTGAATAATACGCAAAAGAGTCTAGGTTATAATATGGTGGGTTAGTCAAGTGGCTAAGACGAGGGCCTTTCACGTCCTAAACGCTGGGTTCGACTCCCGCACCCATCACCATTTGTTCAAATCAGAAATCCGTTCTTATGATAGTGTGAGTAAGTTTTATCGGAGTTAAATGAGGGGAACTTAAATCTATCAAAGGGCTAAAGATTTAGTACTTGACGAAATGCTACTTCTCCTTTTTCTCTATCTGATATGAATAATTTCCTTTCAATAAGATGATATTTGTAAAGTAGAGACTAACAGCAATTTTGAAAGTTAATAAGCCAAACTCCCATCCCTCGGTTCGAATCCGAGCACCTTCGGTTGAAGAGTGTAGCCAAGTGGCAAGGCAGGAGTCCATAACTACAATGTCTCTAGTATTTATGCGTTTGTGGCCAAGTGGTAAGGCACCGCACTTTGTTGGATAGCATTAGGGCCTCGATAAGTTCAAGACTTATATCCAACCCCATAATGCGGGTATCGAGAGTTCGAATCTCTCCAGACGCACCAATAGCAGAAATGCTAATTTTGTAATATGATTTCATTATAGTAGACGCTTACAGCAATTTTAAATGTACTTATCTGTTAAATAAGAATACACAAAAGCGTCTAGCCCCTTTCTAAAAGAGAAATAATTAAATGGGTGAGTAGTGAATCGGCAAACACGACAGACTGTAAATTTGTTTCCTAACGGAGTAGAAGGGTCGGCACCTTCCTCACCCACCAATAAAATTTTGTTTTAAAACTCTTGACAAAATGAAAATTTTATGTTATAGTAAAAACATGGTAAAGATACAAATTTATTTGTAAGCTAATGTTCATTTTTTATTGTTCATAAAAGCATTCCTTTCAAGTAGACTCTAACAGCAACTTTACAATAACAAATGCTATGGGCCTGTGTGTTGGAGGTTCAAGTCCTTCACTCCCGACCATCGGGAGTTAGCTCAATTGGCAGAGCAACAGATTTTGTAAAACGAGTCTAGTCATTAACTAAAAATAAAAAAGTTGACGCTCCTATTTTTCTAATAGGTAAACATAAATTCCTTTCAAGTAGACACGCACAGCAAAATTACTTGATGCTTTAATATGGAAAATTAACGATAAGGTTCGACTCCTTAATCTTCTTTGGAAGATGCGTGGTTGCTGGAAATCAAAAAACGTGTCTAGTATTAATTATTATGGCTGAGTGGCGAAATTGGCATACGCAGTTGCTTCAAGTACAACCCTCGAAAGAGATGTGGGTTCAAGTCCCACCTCAGCTACCATGGTCTTGATGATAGACTAACAAAACATCATCCCCCTTATGCCCGCCTGTAAAAGGAGTAGAGAACAAGTGAATGGTTCTTGACGAGGGTAGAACACTGATATACGGTTAGATGTTAGGGGTCGAATGTAACATCAAAACCTACAGCGTAAAGCTATACGGAGAAGTCAGTGCCGTGTCTACGGGAGCAAATGGTTGCGCATTTGTTCAAACAAAAACTCTGATTACTGCAACTAAATCGGGGTAGGTATTGAGGTTATGGGTCATGTAACCTTAAAACACAATAAGCCGAGCATACTGCTTATTGCTCCTAACAGGTGGTGCTGAGGATGAACAACAAAAGCCAAGTTAATGAGTTCTTGTTAAAAACTCTTTTGTTATGCAGATATGATGGAATTGGAAGACATGCGAGATTTAGGTTCTCGTGCTTTAAAAGTGTAAGAGTTCAAATCTCTTTATCTGCACCAAAAGTGGAGAGTGTAGGTTCGAGTCCTGCCCCGCTCGTGGGAAACCCTTGCAGGAAGCTGTTAGGTACAGCGCCACTTAGAATTTCTTTCATCTTATTACGCGAATAAGAGATTGAGACGGTTTTCTTAGTCACAGATTCTTTTTACGGTAAATTTAAAAGAATGACAACCTGTTAATTTGGGTCTTTTAGGTCAGTAAAACAAGAAAAAGACTTCGCTTGTTTAGAAATTTTCTTCAGAAATTGAACGAAAACAATTAGAGAATTCTCTCATTGCAATGCCGAAAGATAGTAAGTTACGAATTCGCCAATAATGAATTACGAACTTACTATTGAGTAGGGATAAGAGAGAATATTTGGGCCTGTAACTCAGTTGGGAGAGTGTCTGCTTTGCACGCAGGAAGTCGCAAGTTCAAGTCTTGTCAGGTCCACCATTGCTGGCGAGTGAAACGGATATATAAATCACACTTGGCTCATACCCAAGTAATAATGGGTTCAGCAACCAAAAAACAAAAGGAAGCAAATTCAATGACTAATTTTAAGACTTACATTTATTAGACAGCAAGTAATAAAAAGTTTGTTTATAGATGCCCTCATTGTAATAAGGGAATAATGCAAGTAACAGAAATTAAAGTTGCTAAGAATGAAACTAATCTTTTATCTTGGAATTATACTTGCCCAGTTTGTAAGAAGCAAATTGTCTGTATTGAAAAAGATGGCTGTTCTTCTTTTAAATGTGTGTTCCCTCCAATGACTCAAATTAGTGATAAAGAATTTGCTGATATTAAAAAAGATGTAGGAGAGAAAGATATTTATCTATTCTCTGAAACATAAATGCACGTTTGGTAGAGTTGGTTGATTACACCAGTCTTGAAAACTGGCATACTGTAAGGTATCACAGGTTCGAACCCTGTAGCGTGCGCCATGGAAAGAAAAGGAGATTAAAAATGAGCAATAAGAATTCAATCGAAATCGAACGTAAGTTTTTAATCTCTGGTTTTCCTAAAGTCGATTTTGATGAAGTCGGAATTGTTAAAACTATCTATATTAATATTAAATATAATTCTGATGGAAGTATTTTACAGGAAATTCGTATAAGACGTTGGTTTGAAAGTGGTAAAGGTTATCGTCCAGATGCTCTTACTTTTAAGTCTGGTGGTAATTTAACCCGTACTGAAATTGAAACAAATCTTACAAATAATTCTTTGTTTGATTGTTTCAATGAACTTGGTTATAATCCTATTGTAAAAGATTATAGAGGTCTTTACAATAATGGTTATCTAATTGAATTCAATCTTGTAGATGGTGGCACTGATACTGCTTTCTATTATGCCGAAGTTGAATTTGATTCTGAGGAAGAAGCCAATAGTTATGTTTGGCCTTTTCCTGAAGTATTTATCGAGGAAGTTACTAATAAGCCTGAATATAAAATGGCAAATTATTGGAAACGTACTCGTGGATAAGGACTATTTGTTTAGTCCTTTATTTGCTTCCGTGGCTCAATTGGTAGAGCGCCTGATTTGGTAGAATGACAGAAAGGTAATGTCTGAAGGGTAGCCCCCAAGGTCAGTTAATAACTGTTATGAGTTCGAATCTCATTTCTATCCCCAGTAATCAGGATGTTGCAGGTTCGATTCCTGTCGGAAGCTGGGAACATAGTCAAGCCTTCACGTTGGCGTTCTTGTTTAAACTAATTGACTAAGAGGTTGTTATGAAAAAGAAAGAAAGATTTTGTGCTTTTTGTGGAAAAGAAATCCACAATCCAAAATTTTGCAATAATGTTTGTTAGAATAAATTTTATCAACAATAGTATATTGAAAAATGGAAAACGGGAGAAATTTCAGGTGTTTCTGGTTTTGGTGTAAGTAAAAGAATAAAAAATTATTTGCTAGAAAAGTATGATTATTCTTGCTAGGAATGTGGTTGGAATAAAATTAATCCATTTACAAATAGAACAACATTAGAGATTCATCATAAAGATGGAAATTATTTGCATTGCTAGGAAGAAAATTTAGCTTTACTTTGTCCAAATTGCCATTCTCTAACTGAAAATTATAAAGCTTTAAATAGACCAGAATTAAGAAGAGATAGAACAAAATATCAAGGAAGACCTAATTTTTCTGATGAGTTAGATTTTAAACCTAAAGAAGCTAAAAAATATTATTGTTCTATTTGTGGCAATGAAATAACCCGCAAGGCAAAATTATGTCTTAATTGCAGAAAAAAAGAAAATTTGAAAAGCTCTAATAAACCTTCTAAAGAAATTTTAATGGAAGAATCTAAAAATTTTGTCTCTTATGTAAAATTAGGGGAAAAATATGGGGTATCTGACAATACTATTAGGAAGTGGTTCTCAAGTTACGATTTGCCTCTTCCTAAAAGGAAAAAGGCAGAATATAAACCAAAAGTCTACCATCCAGAATATTAGGTTTATACAACAAGAAAAACAGCTACAGAATGGGAAAAATACTTAAAATTGGGTCAGCATAAAATTGCTCGATATGTTCCCAACCATACTGTTTCTCAAATAGAAGATTACATAAAAATTTTTTATGATGAAGCTGTGAAAAAAGGAATTATTAATAAATAATAGCAAATAAAAGAGGATTTTTATTATGGATGAGCTTTTATTCTTGGAAGAGGGAATTGTTGAAAAGATTAAAGCTTTAAAGAAAGATAGATATACAATGAAAGATGTTGATAACCTTTGTGAACTCCTTGGTCTTGAGTTGTTTTCTTATCAAAAAATTCTTATACTTCTTACTTTAAACGAAAAAAGATTTCCAAAAGAAAATTTTAAAAGATACTTGACAAGATGATAAGTATATGTTATACTTAAGATGTGGTTGAGAGATACAACTTAAAAAACTTGGAATGTGGAAGTAATTTAAGGGTAAAATTACCGCTTCCGAGGCGGTTCATGCGGGTTCGAGCCCCGTCTTCCACTCCAATTCCTTAGTAGTTTAAAAGACGATAAATAAATTAAAATACCCTTCAGTCGGAAAGCCTCTAATGAGTATAGAATGGCACTCAAGTAGGGAGTTCTGGATGGGCGAATCGGAACCACCAGCTAAGGAAAAAATATAGGGGTGTAGCCAAGCGGTAAGGCAAGGGACTTTGACTCCCTGACTCGAAGGTTCGAATCCTTCCATCCCTGCCATAAGCAACAATTCAAATTATCTAACGTAGACGCTTACAGCAAACAATAATAACAATCAAATTTTATAAAAAGTGTATTTAAAAGATTTTGGGTATTGTTCCTTGCTAATTAGTTTATGATGCTTTCATAATTCTCCTTTTAGTTTTAAGCGTCTAGTTTATAAGTGCCGTACCAAGGTTGGGGTCACTCGACGGAGGGCTTAAGTAAGGGTTCGAATCCCTCGCGGTGCATGATTTTTGAGACTTGTTTGGAGTACTACAAACAAGATTTAATGATGATTTAAAAGTAAACCCTTACAGCAATTTAACTACTTAATTTTTGCCTTATGAAATTAAAGATAATAAAGGGTTTAGTCCTGTAATGTTGAAGAAGTAGACACTAACAGCAATTAAATAAAAATGCTAATACATATTTAATTGGAATAAATGCTTTTTAGATTTTTATATAGTGTCTAGGATTTTATATGGGGATGTATCTCAATTGGTCAGAGGGCCCGACTTATGTTTTAGTAGTTTAAAAGTAAAACTTTCAATGCAAGTGCAAGACTTGTCTAAAACACCAAATCGGGAAGTTGAGTGTTCGAGTCACTCCATTCCCACCATTTAAAATACAGGTAGCATTGGAGTAATTAACCAATGAGAAAATAATGCCCAAACATTAAGCTGTATTTTTAAAAAATTCTTTTGGGAGGATTAAAAATGGAAATAATTTGTGGTATTTATAAAATAACTAATCTCGTAAATAATAAAGTTTATATTGGATAGAGCACTAATATTTTAAAGCGTTTTATTGCTCATAAAAGTCGTGCTTTTAATCCTAAAAATTCTTAGTATGACTCACATCTTTATAGGGCTATTAGAAAATATGGAATAGATAATTTCAATTTTGAAATTATTAAAAGATGCAAAAAAGAAGATTTAAATAAAGAAGAACAACATTATATAAAATTTTATTAGTCTAATTTTTTTGAATGCGGATATAATTTAACAGAAGGTGGTAGTTCTCCAACTTCTTAGAAATTACAAAAAGAAGAAATTGAATAGATTTATGATTTATTACAAAATTCGGATTTGTCTGAAGATTAGATTGGGAAAAGATTTAATGTTGGTTAGAGAACAATTAGTCATATAAATTGTCGGCAAATTTGGACAAAAGAAGATTTTGATTATCCTTTACGAAAAATTAAATGTCCTTTACATAAAAATTCAGAAGAAAATCAAATAATATATCCAAAAGAAAAACTGTTTTGTAAAAATTGTGGAAAAGAAATAACACGATATTCTAAAACAGGTTTGTGCAGGGAATGCTATATTAAAAGTACTCAAGTTAATAAACCCACAAAAGAAGAATTGTTTGAGCAATTAAAAATCAACAATGGAAACTTTCTTTTGATAGGAAGGATGTATAATGTCAGTAACACCGCTGTCTGTAAGTGGTGTAAATATTACAATTTACCTTTTCATTCAAAAGATTATAAATAACAATTAAAAAAGTAAACTCTAACAGCAAACATTAAAAACTTGTGAAAATGGATTACAAACGTTTTGAAAATGAGTTTAGTGTAATCCGCGCCTGTAGTCTAATTGGATAAAACAGCACTCTTCTAAAGTGTATTTTTTATACGAGTTCGAATCTCGTCAGGCGTACCATGAGGAGTAGCATAGCGGCAAATGCACTAGTCTCTAAAACTAGGTAAACAGGGTCGGCACCTGTCTCCTCTGCCAGATATTGAGGGAATTAAATAACAAATCTTAATTCCCTCTTTTATATAAAGATAAAACAAAGTAAACAAAAACTAAAGTAAAACAAAGAAATTAAAGGAGACAAAAAATTATGTGTGACAACTGCAAGAATGACATTTCCCGACCGTCTAACTCTTCTATTGCTTATGGTGTTTATGAGAGTGGCGGTGTGGTAAAGGCTGAGGTGACTGATACTGCATTTGATGCAATGCATGTTATCACTCGTCTTTGTGAAAAGGCTGATATGAAGACCATTTCTCTTGAAGGCATTTGGGAGAACACTCTTCTTGAGAACAGTTACCGTGGTAAGGCTAAGGTAAATCATGCTGACGGTGACAAGTTCGTTGAGGATATTGGTAAGGAGTTTGCTCGTGGTAAGGCTCTTGAAAAGTATCATCGAGCATTTGACCGTAAGATTCTTGCAATGCTTCTTGATGCACGAGTTCTGGTTGCAACAATTGAACATTATTGTGCAAAGAAGAGCATCAACACTGAAAAGATTCCTTCGATTGAAGCGATTTCTAAGAAGCGTTTTGGTTGTAAGTAATCAAAGATAAAAAAGTAGTTCATCTAAAATTTTCATAAATTCACTCCAAAAAAGGAAGAGGTCGAATGGCTTCTTCCTTTTTTTACACGTTTTTGTTAGAATTCTCAGTTAGAAATTTTTAATAAACGCTTGACAAGAAAAAAGATATATGGTAATATCTAAATACAAAGAAAAGAGGTGTAATCATGGCAATTAACAATGCAATTACATATGGAGAAGTTGAAGAGTTTTTTTCTACTCTTTTATCTCCTGAGACTCCTAAGATTCGTAAGTATCATGTTTACGGAATGTATCAGCGTGAACAAGAAAATGAAAAGAAAGTTGCTGAATTTGAGAATGCAGTAACTAAAAATTCCGATGGTTGGCGCTTTTTTGGCTCGATGATTGGCGAAGATATGTGCGTTGTCACAGGAATCAATCGCAAAGAGGAAATTTATTACATTCCCACTTACAAAGATGAAGAAGATAAAATTCATGTTTGTAATACTTATTTTGTAGATTTTGATAAAGCGGTTCTTGCTTGTGTAATTTATAAGAAAACTGATTCTGTTGAGTCTGTACAATGGGTTTGTAAATTAATTAATAATTAAGAGAGGTAAATTAAATGCGTAAGCTTAATACTATTCAGAAGAACAATAATCTTAACACCGTTTATGCAGTTGATGAAAAGGGCATTGGTAATGCCAATCATGTTTATAATGTTATTGTAACTGATGGTCAGGGTAATGAGACTCCTTATTCTATTGCATTCCAAAATGGTCCTCGCAAGGAAATGGATTCAATTCATGGACTTCTTGATACAGACCTTCTTGAGATTGTTCGTGACCGTCTTCAGGGTTTTCAGTCTGGTGAATTTGCCTGTCGTGAGAATGCACTTGCACTTACTTATTTGGAAAATTGCTTGCTCTGGATGAACAAGCGCGTTGAAGACCGTGCTGAACGTGGAGTACTTGGTACTACTAACAAGTAATTAAGATGTCTAAGATTGGTTTTACAGTGATTAATGGGGGAAAGGATGAAAATTCTCCCCCCAATCCTAAAAATCCCCAAGATATAGTTTATACAACTCCCCCTAAATGCAAGTTTTGCTCTCAAGAAATGAAGCCAACAGGTACGGGTAATTACTATTGTACTTGTCAAGCATTTAATACTTACATGGGTCTTTTAGAAAATATTGAAAAATTAAAAAAGTCTTATGAACAAAACATGCTGACTTATCAAAAGATTGGTCAAAAGCTTGTTGAGGAATCTGATTATTATAAAAAAGTAATTGCGATTTCACAAAAACGAATTGCTAACAAAGACTTAAAAGATAAAATTAAAAGTGCTGGAAATGTAATTGACTTAAACTCGCTTTTAGAGTATAATAAACAAGACCGAGAAGAAACGGAAGATATTTTAGGTTACTATTGGTTTCCTCCAATGAGTTAATTTAAAATATTTATAAAGTTGTAAATAAATAAAAGGAGACTATAATATATGAATACGTGGGAGAAATGGCAACAAGAGTTGTTTAATAGTCTCCAAGATATTATAACATATAGTCATTTAGGACTTGTGTTTACTTTGATTTTAAACGAAGAAATTTCTATAGGCCATGAAGAAAAAGACTTGCATCTATCAATTAAAGCTGTGGCCTATAGAAAATATTTTAATTCAATTTCTCCTCCAAGATGGACTTGGAATGATTCATTAGCCTCAGCAGAAAATAATTTAATGGTGCTTATTAATAACTGGTTAAGAATGCGAGGACTAATGTAATGCAAAGATTAGAGAACAAAAATAAAAAGATTCATGGGGTATTAGGATTAATTCTAAACGCTTTTTATTTCTTTGTGGGAGTACATTATGTAGCTACTTGTCATACGACAAGTATTTTATGGTATGTAGCGCTAATAGTTATGCTGCTTATTTATTTAGCTTATTGCTATACTTTTGGTGTTAAGTGGGAAATTAGACATATTCAAGCCAACAAAGAAAAAATTGATACAATGGAAAAGAAAATTGAAAATATGGAACGTAATATCAATTTTCTTTTACAAAATCATATTGATGAATCTGAAAATTACGAAGATGTGGCTGAACGAGAAGGATTTGACCCAATTACACATCAGCGACTCTAAAAAAATATTTTAAAAAAGCATGTAATAAGTACTTGACAAGATAAAAGTTAAGTGCTATTATATAACTAAGCTAAGGGAAACCTTAGTGAAAAATGAAAGGCTTAAGACGAGATGTAGCAAGCATTCAATAATTGATTTGGTTGTAAGGCGTCTCACCAGCGCAGATTGTTACGACGAACTAAACTTGCTTAAAGGTAGCGGGAACAATCCTCTAAAAGATTTCCGATGGTGGCTTGGAACTTCTTAAAGTAAGAAGGTAAATGGGTAAGGCAACATACGTGTTAGCGTTTATCGTGTAGGAAATTTTAGAGCAGATAAAAAGAAAGCAGATAATAAGAAAGGGAGAAGAAAAATGTTTGAAGTTAAATTCCTTCGTCATAACAAAAAGAAATTTAATACAAATGTTTCTCAGGGATATTCTTTCAAGAGAACTTTTAATACTGTAACAGAACTTATGCAGTATTTAGACAAAGCTCCTCACAATTCTGTTTCAGTGGTTGATTATAGTGGCCTTAGTCATTCTGAATGGTACGCTTTTTGTCAGAAGAGGCATCAACAGCTTTGGAATGATAGACTTAAATATAAAAAAGAGCACCCCGAACTTTCTTGGATTGACCAATTCCTTACCCCTGAACATAAGAAGAAAGAATTTTATAATTTGTTAAAGGGTGGCAGGTCTGAGCCTACTCATAGACTCCCAAAAAAGTATTATAAAAAGCACAATTTATAAATTAAATATAGGAGAAAAATTTTGATGAAGCGTATTCTTAGTGTGATTATTCCAGTTTTTATTTTTCTGTTTGTCCTAGTAGGCTGTAGTGACTCTTCCGATTCTTCCCCTAACATGACTAAAGCGAAAAATACAGATGTTGAAGAAGAAATCGAAGAACCGGAAGAAGTGGTTTTATTTGAAAACGCAGAAGTAAAAATTGTAGCCAGAGAACTTGTTTACGATAGTATTTTCGGTCCAGAACTTAAAATCTATATTGAAAATAACTCTAATAAAAATCTTATTATTCAATGTGGTGACGAAGTTGACGTGAATGGTTATACAATTTCTGTCTTAATGTCCACAGATGTAAATGCAGGAAAGAAAGCAGTTGGTGAGGTAACTTTCCTCGATTTGGAAGATTGTGGGATTGAAGAAATCGAAGAAGTTGAGATTAATTTCTCCATTATTAATGCCGATACTTGGGACAGCTTATATACTACTCCTACAACGACTTTGTATTTTGGTTGATAATTAATTAAATTATGTTGATATAAAGTTGTCAAGAAAAAAAGTTTTTAGAATTTCTTGACAACTTTATTTCTTTGTGGTATACTTCATTTATAAAAATATACAAGGAGTTTTTTAAATGAAAAAAACTTTTAATATTAAATGTACTATGGAAGAAAGATGGGTTGATTCTTTTCTTTCTATGTTGCGCTATATGGAAGCTTGTGGAAAGATTGGGCATTCCACTTTGATTGGTTTCTACAGTGATGGTGATGGAGATTTTAGGCCGCAGTTTGAACATGATATACAATTTAATAGAAATGATGGCTATGTTCCTGAGAAGGATAATAGCAAAATCCCTGAGAGGATTTATGATGCTGGCTAAAAGTTAGCCAAGATTGGAGACTTCGATGATTGGAAGTATTAGAAAGTAAAACAGTTGTCCCTTTTACGCCAGAAGAATTTGCCGAAAGAGCGCAAGAGATTGTAGATTTATGTCAAGGTGATGCGGCTCTTTTAAATGGCTGGGGACATAGAGCAATGGATAGTTTAATGGAAGATGTGTTATGGTCTTTAGGTTTTGATAAGCGGATTGAAATTTTTGACCAATTACGTCGGGTAAGGTATTAATATGAAACAAACAAGAAAAAATGTTTTTGAGACTAATTCTTCAAGTGTTCATTCATTGAGTATTAGCAATAAAGATAATTATGATTATACTCAATTAGATGATTATATTGAAGAAGATTATGGTCACAATGGTTACGGTAAATATCTAAAATTAAATTTTGAAGCCTTTGGCTGGGGTTGGGAATCTAACTTAGACGAAAATAGCGCAGTAGCTAAACTTGAATATATCTTAACTGCTATAACTTGTTTTCAAGGTTACAATGTTAATTGGAGCAGCAGAGAAGATAAAGAAGAAGCTATTAAAGAAGTTATGGAATCTGATGATTTCCAAAAGTTCGAAGATGATGTAAAGTATGCTCTTTCTAAACATGACATTCACATTATAGGAATCAAAATTAGTCCTGATGAAGATGGTTATGTAGACCATCAAAGTCTTGATTATTATGTTTCTGATGGAATGTATTATATTTTTACAAGAGACAGAATTACTTTAGAAGATTATATTTTTAATAAAGGTTATAGTTTGATTATCGACAACGATAATCACTAACAAAAATAAAACAAGATAGAATAAAAGTGAAATTTTAAGGAGTATTATAAATGGCTAATAATAGTTATATGTTTAAATGTAAGAAGAAGAATGCGCTTGATGGTAAGACCTATCGTGTATATCAGATTATGCCTCTTCCTAATCAGTTTGGTGCTCTTGGTCTTGTAGGCATTATGTATTGTGAACAGGATAAGAAGTTTGACGCAAATGATTTAAGCCAGTTTGAAATTATTGAGGAAATTTCTCTTCAGTAATTAAACGGAAAATAATTTAATAAAGGCTTGACATTTACCTCTCCTTATGATATTCTTTCAGTAGAAAAATAAGGAGAGGTATTTTTATGAAACAAATTAGGCATAATGTGTTTGAAACCAATAGTAGCTCAAGTCATTCTCTTGTGATTACTACTGATAATGAACATTACACAAGAGAAGAAATTAACGATGAGTTTTATCTTACCAAAGAAGGTAAAGTGAGATTGTGGGAATCCTCCCTTGAATTTTACCGCTCACCTTTTGATATACTTGCAACTTTCAAAGATAAATTGAGATATGCTATTGCGTCTTCTAATGGCAATCTTGTAGATGAATGTAGAAAAATTTGCAGGGAATACATTGATGGATTCACAGATTTTGAATTCGATACCAAAGATTATATTTGGAATTCAGAAGTTAAAGATTATGTAGAAGCAGATGAACCTGTTCCCAATTATGGGGGAACTGATGACTATGAAATCGAGGGTTGGCTTAAAAAGTACAATGTATCTCTTGAAGAGTTTTTGACCAATAAGAGATATATTGTGGTTGTGGATGGCGATGAATATAATACGTGGCTTCATATTAAAGATTCTGGTTTAGTAAATACTACTAAAATTATCCATGATAGCCGTGTTGAATATGAGGCTAAATGGAAAGAACAGTATTTGGCTCGATTAGAAGCAGAGAAGGAGAAGAAAGATGCAGAATCTTCGCATGAAAACAAAGCATAAGATGAAGCGTTATGAATTATCTAATTATTTTCTTTCTTTAACCACAGCAGAACAAATTGTCCTTCTTACTGATACAGGTTTTAAAGAAGGGTTTTGGAGAGAATCTAAAAAGTCTGACCATTATTGGATGACTTATCATTTTTGTCTTTTTAACTCCAAAAAAGAAAGAATTTCATATGAATTTAGCTTTGATGTAGCGATTGACCTTGATGACCTTAAATCTTGGAATGATTTTGATAATCTTGAAGTCATTGACGATGATTTTGGTCAACCATATAATGCTTTTTTTAGAGCACAAGATAGTGGACACAGTTTTCCTTTCCTTGATATGATTGTTGACAAATATGAAAATCGAATGAATAAATTAGTAGAAGCTAAAATTTTAGAGGAGGTAAAATTAAATGAAACAAATTCGTAAAAATGTATTTGAAACCAACTCTTCTTCTACTCATACCCTTGCTATTTGTACCGAAGACGAGTATAAAGATTGGCAAGATGGGAAACTGCTTTTTAATAAATGGAATGAAACTTTTATTAAAAACTCCATTAGAATTACTAAGCAAGACAGGAAAGAAGCAGAAGAATACTATAATAGATGCAAAGGTAAATATTATAAGGATTGGTTTGAACTTACAGACGCAGAAAAAGAAGAATATACTTATACTCGTATTTCCCAACAACGTAGACAAGAAAAGGATTCTCTTTTCGACTATGAGGGAGTTGGTTTAACTTATCAAGAGTTTATGCAGGACTGTAATAGTGATGGCCTTGAAACTAAGACTTCTCATTATACTTCTCCCAGTGGTGATAAACTTGTTATTACTTGTGCTTATGGTTATAACTAACAATTAAAATATTTTAATAGGTCAAGGAGATTATTTTTTATTAACTCCTTGACTTTTTTCTTTTTGTAGAGTATAATTTGATTACTCGAAAGGAGATGTAAAAATGTCGATTGAAAATAATCCAGCCATTGAAATTCTCAATACAATAGTAACTACTAAAGGTGGAGACCTCTTTGTTTTTGTTATTACTAGTCTTCTCGCTGCTCTTTGTATTATTTGTATAATTACTTTTATTGTAGATTGGATTCAAACTAAAGTTCTCATGGACGGATTTGATTTGCTTCTTGTAGCGACCATTATTCTTGGAGTAATCTCGGGAATTAATTTGCACGCAATGACTCATCCAGTTAAAATCATCTCTTATGAAGTTAAATTCTCTGACCCAGACCATTTTTCATTAACTGATTACGAAAAACTCGAAGAAAATTATATTATTTCCAGAGAAGGAAAAATCTACACGTTAAAAGAAAGGGTTGACAAAAATGATTGATGGCGTTGAAGTTTTAACTTCTGAAATGGTAAGAGTTTCTGCTGATTTAGATGAATTGATTGGTGCAGGAATTATTTTTGCTGTTTTTGCTTTGCTTTTATTCTATTTTTTGGTGTTATGTATAAAAGAAAAATTTGGCTGGCTAACGCTTGTTTGTATTGTAGCCGTTTCTTTGTTCACTTTTGCCTCTGGTAAAATGTTTAAAATGGCATTTAATCCTGTTTATGAAGAAAGATATATGGTTAAATTTGAAGAAAATATTCCGACCAAATTTTTACAGGATTACGAAATCCTTGAAAATAAAGGAAATAACATTTACATTGTTCGAGAGAAAGGAAACGAATAAAAATGAAGATTTATTGCGCATTCGACCACCTGAATTGTGAGTCTGCTCCCAAGTCTCAGGAAGAGGTTCATGCTTGTGAATATTATGGTTCTTACCTTTGTAATGCCTGTCCCTCTCGTTATGATGGTGACAGAGTAAAGAAGTATATAGAGGATAATCCCCGTGTTGAACATTAAAAAGGAGAACTAATTATGGGGTATACTACTGAATTTAACGGGGCAATTTCTTTTAACAAGCCAATTTCTTCTGAACTTAAAGAGTACATTAACAAATTTAGTTATACTCGCCGCATGAAGCGAGATAATGAAAAAATTAAAGAAGTATTTCCAAACTGGGAAAATCTTTGTTACAATGGAAATTTGGGTGAAGAGGGAGAATATTTTATTGGCGGTTTGGGATTTGCTGGGCAAGAATCTGATGATTCTGTTATTGACAACAACTACCCTCCTTACACTCAAGCTGGTCTTTGGTGTAAATGGATTATTAATGATGAAAACAAATTAGTTTGGAATGAAGCAGAAAAATTTTACAATTATGTTGATTGGTTGAAGTATCTCATTGATAATTTTCTTGCCCCTAATGGATATGTTGCTAATGGAATTATTGATTACCAAGGAGAAGCGCCTTGGGATTTTGGATATATTGAAGTAGTTAATAACAAGGTTTACAAAAAGCATCAGAAAGAAATAAAAAATGACTAATAATATGGAGGACAATCTCTGTGAGCACTAATGGAGTTAAATTGTATAGCGAACGTGTAACAAAAGAATATCTTAAGTATCGCAAGGTTCATCGCATCTATTGTAGTGATTGTGATGTTGAAATGAAGCTGAGTGAAATGGCTTGTGCTATTTTTACACCTCTTTATGAGTATGTATGTCCCAAGTGTAATCACAAAATGACTTCTTCTGTTGTTTATCCTGCAATTGAGGAAGTTTGGGAAAAGGAAGAAGATATGAAGAAAGTGGTGATGGATTAATGAGTAATATTAAGACTTATCAGAACGGTAATTATATGGTTTCCATCGACTTGGACAATGGGACCAAGACTCGTGAAAATGATTTAAGCTTTTTCAAGGCTGATTTTCCAGAATGTTGCGACTATAAAATTACTAATAATTGCGCACAGGGTTGTAGTTTCTGTTTTCCTGCTGGAGTAAAAGTAAAAGTTAATGGAAACGATGTCCCGATTGAAGAAGTGAATATCGGAGATATTGTTGATTCTTATAATTTGGAAAATCATATTAAAGAATTGAAGCCTGTCGTTAAACTTTATGAACGTGATTATAATGGAGAATTAATTAAAATCACAGTCGAAGATAAAACTATTATTTGTACTCCTAATCATAAGATTTATACTATTAATAGAGGTTGGGTAGAAGCTGGCTTTTTGACAACCAATGATGAGGTAATGCTTTATAATTAAGTAGTGCCAAATATGTTAGCAGGAATTTGAAACAAGAGATAGTAGAACCATTGTTTGTTTTAATAACGAATGTCGAAAAGAGTGGCATCGTATATAGTATAAAAATAAAACTAAAACTTACATTTGTTAGAAATGCGGGAAAGAATATTAGGCTACTGCAAAACAAAGTAAAGAGCTTTGTCCTGAATGTATAAAAGAAAAACCGCATATTTTAAAAGAATTTTAGCAAAATATTATATGTAGATAGTGCGGAAAAATTTTAAAAACAGTTACTAAAAAAGTAACCAGAAAAAATCTCAAAAACAATCCTGCGTATACTTGTGATGAATGCAAAAAGAAGAATAATCTTGAAGCTTCTTTAAGGATGAAATTAAACAATCCTGTTTACGAACAAGAATTAACTTGGGAAGAATATTGTTAGAAAGAAAAAGAAAAGGAACAAGACAAACAGCAAAAAGAAATACGCAAAGAACAAAATAGAAAAGAAGCATCTAAGCGTATGAAAAATAATAATCCAATGAATAACCCAGATAGCAAAGACAAAAAACAAAAAACTCTTAAAAAGCTTTTGGAATCAGGTGAATTAAAATATCCCCGAGGCAAAGAAAGAAAAAGTTTTAAAGGAACTCGCTCTTTATAGAATTATATCCGAATTCGTTTAAGAGATTGGAAAAAGGCAAATTTTGAAAGAACTAATTATACCTGTGAAGTTTGTGGGGCAAGACGGGGATATTTGCACGTTCATCATAAAGAACCCTTTATAGAAATATTTGAAAGATTTCTAAAAGAATTAGGTTTAAATGGTCAAAAAGTTGAATATATGTCAGAAGACTATTTAAAACTTGAAAAGGCTATTGTAGATTATCACAATTCTCATGATATTGGATTAGTAGTATGTGAATCTTGTCATGATAAAGTAGACCCTAAATTTCATAAAAGACATATTTTAGATAGTAAGGAAGATGAAAATGAAAATTGATTCTATCGAAAGAATTTCTTATAGTGGAAAAGTTTATAATATTGAAGTAAAAGATAATCACAATTATTTTGTCGAAAATATTTTGGTAAGTAATTGTCATGAAAATAGCACTCCAACTGGCAAGCATGGTGACATTCTTGGTGAACAGGGTATCAAGGTTCTTGAAAGTTTCCATGAATACACAGAGCTTGCAATTGGAGGTGGAGACCCCCTTTCTCATCCTGACTTGATTCCTTTTCTTCGCAAGTGTAAGGAATTGAATCTTATTCCTAATATGACTGTTCATCAGTTTGCCTTTATGAAGAATCAGGAGCTTATTGAACAGCTTGTTAAGGAAAAGCTCATCTATGGTATTGGTGTCTCTCTTGTTGACCCTCTTCAGCCGCAGTTTCTTAAGACTATTTCTAAGTATCCCAATCTTGTTCTCCATGTCATTAATGGCATTGTAACAATGGATACTCTTCGTGCTCTTAAGAATCGTAACCTTAAGATTCTTATTCTTGGTTACAAGACTGTTCGCCGTGGTGAGGAATATGTTAAGGAAGATTGGGCCAAGGAACTTGTAGCTAATAAGCAGAAGGCAATCTATGACAATCTTGGTCGTATGATTAACGAGAAGTGGTTCTCTGTTATTAGTTTTGACAATCTTGCTATTAAGCAGCTTGAACCTCAGCGTCTTATGTCTGAGGAAGATTGGAATACTATGTACATGGGTGATGACGGCCAAGATGGCGAACAGACCAGTGCTTCTATGTACATTGATGGAGTTGAAATGCAGTTCGCAAGAAATTCTTGTGATGTAAATAACCGCTATGATGTTGGTAATAAGACTGTTACTGAAATGTATCAGTTTTTGAGAGATTTAAATGAGGAGAAGAATAATGAAACAAATTCGTAAAAATGTATTTGAAACAAATTCAAGTTCTTGTCATTCTCTTGTTATTTCAAAGGACAATTATGGTCCAGAACATATTCCAGCTTATCTAAATTTTAATGCAGATAAAGATTATGGCTGGGAAAGAAGTTGCTACTCTTCCACGGAAGATAAGGCTTCTTATCTTTATACAGCTATGCTTGATTGTGACATGGGTGCTCAAGCAAAGGAATTTAAACGTAAGCTTGAAGAAGACTTTAAGATTAAAATCTTTGTTCCTGATTACAAAAGAGAGACAAGTAAATATAGTGATTGGGAATCTTGGGACTGTAGTGGTTCTGTAGACCATGCAGGAGAACTCATTCCATTCATTAATGAAATTCTTGAAGATGATGACAAATTAAAACGCTTTCTTTTTGACCCAAGAAGTTGTATTTACACTGGCAATGATAACAGTTGTGACCCTGATGATAATTGCTATGTTGCCGATGTAGATGAAAAGGGCGAATATTATGATTGGCATGTTGAAAAGAATGTTAAGCATCCTCTTTGGGATGGAGAGCGTTATGAATATTACTTTAAGGGGAACTAATAATGAACACAGGAGATTATTATCCCTCTAAAGGATATTGTAATACAAAGGGTATTTTATGTGAATATGCTAATATTAGAGGATATTGCGGTTTAACTGCGTGTTTGAAGCACAATCTTGTTCAGTTGGATAGTACATCTAATTTTAGTTTAAATTTTTCTCGTTCGGAAAAATCTAAGATGTTTATTAAATTCGAGCCAAAAGAATTTAATATGGAGAAAAATTTTGATGACACAGTTAATTTAAATTTTACTCTACCTATTGTAAATCAGAATTCTAATGAAGAAACTGGTACTTTAAAAGTAAAAATTCCTCGTGCTAAGTATGAATTCGAGGAAGGTGGGATTAAAATTTCTGTTTTGAAATCTGAGTAGGGGTATAATTGAGTATAAGAGGGTATAATTATGGTTGATATTAACTGGCTTTAGACCCAAGAGGGGTAGAAAGCTTATTAGACTTGGATAAGAAAATTAGCAAACCGAGCAGAAGATAGAACAGACATTCCAATTTTAGTAGATACCAATGGAGAAATTTAGGTTTGGGTAATAATAAATAAAAAATACCTATCTAAAGAGCAATTTGAAAAACTTACTGATAAATCTGATGGTGAAATTACTACTAAATTAGAATTTAAGACAAAAGATATCATTATAAGGGAATTAACTAATATATCTAAAAGTAGAGATGCATTGGCTGACAATGAGAATGAAAGAGAACTTTTATGTCCCCTTATTCCACTCTTTGAGGGTATTGAAGAAGCTATTACTAATGATATTTGCTATAAAGCTCAAAATGCTAAACAATTATTTATAAATAACTTTAAGAGAACTTTAGATAAAGACGAAAATAATTCGAATAACCTCTTGACAAATTAAGATACGTCTGTTATAGTATGTATTGTCAGTGATAAGTAGTTAGACTCTCACAGCAAACTACAAAAACTTTTATTTTGAAAAAAGGACAAAAGAGTCTAGTCCTTAAAAAAGGAGAAAAATTATGTATAACTATAATAATCCTAACAAGAAGAAGAATACTAAGGCTTGGGCACCTAAGCCTGAGAAGACTGTTCAGACCAATCGAACCAACCGTAAGGCTTCCTTTATGGACAAGGTTGAGAAGACTGCTAAAGGCTACTACACTCAGGTTGCAGTTCCTACTCTTCCCGCCGACAAGCTGTACACTTCTAATGGTGCTATTGCATATGAGTCTTCTGGTTCTGCTCTTCTGGATATCAATACTTCCATCTCTGCTCTTCGTAGCCTCCCTGATGGTGATATTGTGAAGAAGTTCCGTGCGGCTTATTCTGAGAATCCTCGTCTCGCTATTCGTTGGCTGTTTTACGCTGGCGATATCCGTGAGGGTCAGGGCCAGCGCCGTCTTTTTAAGATTTGCCTTGAGGATATGATGAACAATGGTGGTGCTCAGATTGTGGCGAACTTGATTCCCATGATTCCTGAATATTCTCGTTGGGATTATATTTATGCTGTCATGGATAATCCCACTACTAAGCCTGTTGTTCGTGAACTGATTCGTAAGCAGTGGAAGGAAGACATGGCTAATATGAAGAAGGGGAAGTCCATTAGCCTTATGGCAAAGTGGCTTGATAGCGCTTCTTCTCACAGCCATGACACTCGTAAGCGTGGTCTTAAGACGATGGATATGCTCGGTTTGACTGAGCGTGAGTATCGCAAGGGTTTGTCTGCTCTTCGCAAGCATCTTGACGTTGTTGAGCGTAAGATGTCTTCTCAGAATTGGCAGAGCATTGATTATGAGACTGTTCCTTCCAAGGCCAATCTCAACTACAACAATGCTTTCCTTCGTAATGATGAAGAGCGCCGTCGTGCTTATCTAAATGCTCTTACCAAGGGCGAAGCAAAGATTAACTCTTCTGTAGCTAATCCTTGTGATATCGTTCATAAGTATTGTGATGGTTCGTGGAATAGTGCTCCTCGTTCTTATGATGCTACTCTCGAAGGTATGTGGAAGTCTCTTCCCAATCTTGTAACTGATGATAGTTCTACTATTGTTGTTGCAGATGGCTCTGGTTCTATGTGTACCAATGTTGGTCGTACTCGTCTGACTGCCCTTGAAGTAGCCAACTCTCTTGCAATTTACTTTGCAGAGCGTGCTAAGGGTGCATATAAGGGTCGTTACATTACTTTCTCTTCTCGTCCTCAGATGGTTAATGTTAATCACGACTCTTTGCGCGAGAATCTTATGGAAGCCGCCCGTCATAATGAAATTAATAATACCAACCTTGAGGCTGTGTTTGACCTGATTCTTGAAACTGCCATTGATAATCATTCCCCTCAGAGTGATTTGCCCAAGAATATTCTGATTATCAGTGATGGTGGTTGGGATTCTATGGTAAACATTCGTAACATTAGTACTGGTGGTCGCGGCTACGGTGGTTATGGTTATTGGGGTTATAACAGTACTCGTGCTACTGCTCAGGAAGCTCCTGCTTTCCTTAAGTCCATTGAGCAGAAGTACAAGGATGCTGGATATGATATGCCCATGATTATCTACTGGAATACCACAGGAAATGGTAACACAAATAATGGCTTTCCCATGACCAAGAATGACTATGGTATCATGGTTAGTGGGTTTAGTGTAAATACTTTGAAAATGGTTCTCTCAGGCAAGACGAATCCTTGGGATGCTCTTATGGAAGTACTGTTGAATAAGCGTTATGACACTGTTGAGACCAAAGCTTTTGCCTAAGTTAAAAAAATAAATTAAGAGAGGGCAATTCCCTCTCTTTTTTTACTGTTTCCTATTGACAAATAAGAAAAACTGTGTTATTCTTTATATGCAATCACAATTATATTAAGTGAAAGGTGTATTATTATGGGCTATTTTCGTAATTTAACTAATGCAGAACTTTGGTCGGCTTGTACAGAGCTTAAGGAAATCGAAAAAAAGAATCCTCCAAAGAACAAAGAGAATTGGCCTATTAAGCACGGTAGTTATTTTTCTAAGGCTGTAGATTATTATGACCATTTTGTATCTATGCCAGTTACCGTAGCAGTAAGCGAACTTAAATTTGAGGTCGAAAGACGAGGTATTATTAATGACTGTAAAAGAGTATAATGAATGGCGTAAAGAGTTTGGTCATGTTCAAGTTTTACTTTATGCCTTTCCAAATGTTTTAAAAAAGATTGGCAACGATGATTTGATTAAAGAACTTAAGATTTTGGGGTATGATGAGCACACCCTTGATTTTCTCAATTCAGCTATGGATGCATGGGAAAAGGTTGAGAAAGAAGAGCTTATGAAGGATGTAAATGTTCAACCTGACCCTGTTACTATTCCCAAGCCCGAAAAAAGTCCTTTTATGCCAAAAGAACCTAAGAAGCCAACATATTATAATTTTTAGATTCCACCTTTTTATTGTGAAAAATGTGTTCATACTTGGGGGATAGATTGTTTTAGAGACCCCATAGATGATACATCTTGTCCCAATTACAAAAGAGAACAGCCCGATGGAGGTTTTTACGGATAATGATTAAGACTGGTGAAAAAGAATTTGTTAATGGAGATATCTATTACAATCCTTTCTTTGGGGATTTATGGATAATTCAAAACGACACTAAAATTCGCAAAAATCAATGACACATATGCCACTGATGTTAATGATGTTGCTGGCTTTGTATATGTTGGTCATATTGATTTGGAGGTAATTAAATGAGTTACGATATTAGTTATCGAGTACAGTGCAAGGATGACCCTAAACTTTGGGCTGATATTGGAAATTGTGAAGCAAATACAACTTATAATTTAAGAAAAATGATTCAGAAATCTACAGGGTTAGAATGGAAGAATGAAGAAGATAATGGTCTTGTAAAAGATGTTATTCCTTTTATCATTCACGGTTTAGAAGAACTTGAAAGATTTCCCGATAAATATAAACAGTACGAATCTCCTAATGGATGGGGAACAATTAGTGGATGCAAGAGTTTCTTTACTCGATGTATTTTAGATTGGACGGAGTTTACAGAAGATAGTTGGACTTCTCCATATAAAGATATTGTTCATTTTTGGATTGTATGAATTCAAATCAAGATTTAATAAATCCAAATTTAGCTGATTCATTATTTTGTTTATATTTTCTTATTGTAATTGGAATAGCAGGATTAGATAATTCCACAGGAGAAGTACTGACTCCTTTCTGTTTGTTCATCAGTGGTGGATTATTTATGACTGCCATTCATTTCTTTAAACTTTATTTAAAGGGCAAGAAAAATGACTGTTGAAAGATTAAGAGATATCCTTAACGAAATGGCTGAAAGTCCATGCTGGAAGCAAGACAAAGAATCTCAGGTAGTAATTACCATTGAAAATTTTGAAGCTAATTGGGGTGGTAGACCCTATGAAAAAGTCCAATCTGTTGGGCTTGGTTTTGATTGGGAAATGGGACAATTTAGAATTGAACCAGAAAATAAATTGATGGAGGTAAAAAAGAAATGACTGTTTCACAAGTTGTTCTTTGTATTATCCTCGCAGTTGGCGTTGTTACTATTTTCTTTTTGGGTGGAACTATTGTAGGTGGAATCCATGCTTACAACAAAGCTTATACAGAAGCAGATGAAGCTCATAAGAATTTAGATGACGCAAAAGAACAGCTTATTACTTCTTTAGAGAACAAAGCTGCTGCACAGAAAGAGCTTATTGATTCTTATGATAAACTTGTTAAAGAATTAAATGCAAAGCAAGAAACTCTTGTATCTCTTACATCTACTCAAAGAGATATGATTAAGATACTTGAGAAAAAACTTTCGGAAAATGTTTAATAAATACTTGACAGGAAGCAAACCTTATGGTATATTAAGAGTGTCCCAAGGGAAAGGATGAAAAAATGAAGAAAAGATTCTCCCCGAAAGAGAAAAAAATTTTCTCCTGTAGCGTAGAAAAAATCTTCTTGATTTATACTAACAGGCCTGATAGGTAAATCACGTTCTTGCCTACAAGACACACAATTGAATATTCAATGATAGCTGAGATGCAATGACTTCTTAGACATGTATAAAGTTTATACTGTCGGAAGCATACTTTGTAGAAATAGGAACTACGAAGATACTAGAGCGGCAAGCTCCCCCCCACCTGAAAGTTAATGGTGGAAAATTCTTGCAAGAATTATAAAATCCTATTTATCGGATTCTTGCCCGATAGAATAGGTTGATTGCTAACTAAAAATGTTAGACAAAGAGCGCGGCATCGTCCAGAGGCTAGGACCAGAGGCTCATAGTGAGGTGAACGTTGTCTATTCCTCACCTTTAATAAGAATCCGATGGGGGTCGGAGCGCTTATTATCGTATTTGAATAACCTACGGGTAGGTTGTTCGCAGTTTTACAAGAAGACTTATATCACTTGTCCGCCAAAATGGATAGCCGTAGACGGGAAAGTTTCAATGAGTGAAGGAAGTAATAGAGCGGGGAATAACTTCCAAGTCTTCGCAATTTATTAAATTGGAAATTTAATAGAGTCTCATGATTAATTTAATATTAGTTATGAGACTATTTTTATTATAGAGGTGTAACATGGAAAATACGTGGAAGACTTCTTTGAAAGAAAAGAAGAAAGAACTTTCTGAAATTCATAAAGATTTAAATAAACTCACAAGAGAATCTTATGATGAATATGTTATGAAAGAACTTGCTGAGAAACTTATTGGCAACTGTTATATTCATAAAGGACATTATATTATGATTGTTCAACCTCCCAAGCTATTAGAAGGCAGATGTGATGTTAGTTATTCTTCTTCTTGGGGCTGTGTAGAAATCAATAATTTTGAAAATGAGACACCTTATGGTTGTTATACAGATTCAGAAATTGATTGCGCTCCTTATTACAACGAGGATGTTGATTTGTTCTTCCTTTTAAATTATCCCGATAAATTTGACCATTTTCAGCCTATTTCTCGTGATGAATTTTATGCGAAGATGGAAGAAGCCGTTCGCAAATCTAAGAGAATGATTTTCGATATGTTGGATAATGTTAAACCCCGCAAGTTTTATAGGTTTTGATTTTAAGGAGAGGTAAATAAAAAATGTTTTTTAATAGGAAGTCAGAAAAAGAAAAAACTCCTAAATTTGAAGAGCTTTCCAGTGAATCTTACACGAGTAATCTCCCTAATCTTGAAGAAGTCTATCAAGTTTTAGAGCAGAATTATGGTCATATTTTGACAGAAGAAATTTTTGAAAATCTCGATTATCAATTTGCAATGCGTCTTGCTGACAATGATGACGATTATAATAGAAGTTTATCTGTAGCTGAAAAAATGCAGATTCTTTATTCTCATCAAATGCTTCTTAAAAAGTAATTTTAAAAACAATTTAATAAGTGATTGACAAACTCAAAAAAGTATGTTAATATAACAATAAGAGCTGTAGTATATTCTCCTTTTTCTATAATTGTTCATGATTGTTTCCTCCAAAAAAACAAATACTTATACTACAGCTCTTTTTCATTCCTTTGCAAAGGAGTTTGCTGATGAGATTGAATGATGTATCTCTAATAGGTTTTGCTCTTTATCTTTTATGTGGGCTTGCAGTAACATATAATGTTTATAATTGTCCTGCTAATAGAAATGATAAAGAAGTAACCTTATTGCATTATTTAACTTTGATTTTCTGCTGGCCTATTGCTCTCGTTCGGGCTGCAATTTACTGGTTTAAGATTCAAAGAGAAATAAGAAAACAGAAGAAAATTAAATAAAGCTCTTGACAACAGACTCTTTTTAGTCTATACTAATGATAGTAATTTAGACTGAAAGGAGTCTTTCTATATGTGTAAATGGTGTGAGAATTATAGATTCACTATTAACGCTACAAGCAAAAAGAATCTTATTGACCATGGCGATTTTTATGTTCATGCCAATTATTGTCCTGTATGTGGACGCAATCTTAATCTTAATAAAGTTGAAGAAGAAAATACAAAAGAACAAAATAAAAAAGAGCAAAAAGTTTTCCTTGCTAAAATTAACGCTAATTTCATCAAAGGTTCCAATCTTGAAGAGTGCTATTATAAAGGAATGAGCACTTTTGGAGACACCCCTCTTGTTACAGATAAAGATGGAGCCAAATATTTTACTTCAAAGACTACTCTTAAACAAGAATTGAATTGGTTTTATAATCCAGAAGATTATGAAATTATTCCAACAATTCGTGTAGTTACAGAGATGCCTATGAAAGAAATTAAAGTAAAACTTCCTTATTTTACAGAAGAAGATTTTTACCTCAAATCTGACTCTGGAAGCGTAATCAGAAGTGTTTATGATAAAGACACGAACAAAAGATATGTATTTTCTCCAAAAACAATCGACAAGATTAACCTACTTGTAGCTAAACTTAACAAGTTGTAATTAAATTAAATGAAAGGATGATAATATGATTAGTCCTACTTACGGACGAGTAGACATGAAGAGAATAGCTGAAATTGTCTTTAACTACATTAAAGACCATGCAGATGTAGCAGAACATAATCATATTGTCATTGGTACTGATAGTCAGAATCACAAAGATGAAACAAAAGCCGTCATTGTTATCGCTGTCTATACCGATGGCAAGGGTGGAAAGTTCTTCTATGAGATTCAAAAACTACCAATTATTTTAAATTTAAAAATTAAGATTCACAAAGAAACTGAATTGAGCATTGCATATGCAGACCAGTTGTTTGATGAATTAGCAACTTTAGCCATCCAAGAAAACTTTGACTATGAAAAGTACACTAGTATTGGAATTCATGTTGATGCTGGATATGCTGGACCAAGTGGTCAAGTAATTCCAGAAATTGTTGGATGGTTAAAAGGTGCGGGATATGAGCCTACAGTTAAACCAGACAGTTTTGTAGCAAGCACGATTGCAGATAGGATTAGTAAATGAAAAGATTAGTTTGTCTTTGGAATTATATTAAATTCTATTATATTTATCCCAACAAATCTTATATGGACAAGCTGAAGCGAGTAAGTAAAGTAATGAAAGCAAGTCCTTATTCATATAAGCAATGGGCTGAATTTTTAAATAGGTCAGAAAAAGATGTAAGAAAGATTGCTCATAAAAGATTTTTCTTAACATATAGAGACTTTGTAATTATCGCAGAAAAAACTAATACTACAGTAGCATATTTATTTCAAGGAGATTATTTTTAAAATGAATTTGAAGAAGAGCTATACTTATTATATTGTATATATGGGCTTGAAGCCCGAGGCAACTATTACTACTTATGGCAATGAAGAGCGAACTCTTGACAAAGAGATTGACAGTATGGATGATATTACTGCAATTCAAGCAAAACTCAACGAAGAGTATGAATTTGCTGATTGCGTAATTATGTTTTATAAGCTCCTCAGAACTTCTTATAATACTATTCAGCAAAATCCTAATGGGATGGTTGATATGATGGGAGCCATGGCAGAAATGATGGGCAGAGGTCTCTCCGAAGCTGTTACGGAAGTCACTGATAAATCCGAAGTAAAGGATGAAGAGAATGTCAAAGAAACAAAGGAAGAAGATAAGACAAGCGAAATTCAGTGATTATCAATATAATGATAACGACCCTCGTTTCAAAATTCTATTCCGTAATGGAGACTGGCTTGTAGTTAAATTTATCAATGATGGAGCTTTTTATTCTTATTGCTTAAATTGTAGAAGATATCTCCATCCTACTTCATATTTATCTGAGCCAGAATTTATTACAAGATATTCTCCTGAAAGAGAATTTATCTATTGTCCTTACTGTGGTAGTAAAAATCTTAAAGATGAGAAATCTGCAAAAAAGAAAAAGTATTTTTATCTCATTGAAGAAAAAGCTATTCAGTATAAGGATTTACCAGAAGAATTAAAAAAGTACCCTTATAAAATTGGCAAGAAAAATTAATAACCACTTGACAACTCTTCTTACTTATAGTATTATATAAATACAAAATAAAAAAGTAAGAGGAGTTGTTAAATTATGTTTACCAAACAGGAATATCTTGAAGAATACAAGAATAACAATAAGAATGACAATATTATGAAACTTCTTGGTTATATCGAGGAACGTCTTGACCATAATTCCAGTTTGGGCTATGGTGTGGCTCGTTTTGAGAACTTCCAGCTCACTCCTACTATGTGGAGAATTATGACCAACGACAAGCGCTTTAAGGAACTCTGTGAATGCAGAGGTTATGAACTTACTTTTCAAAAGAATGAAGATGGTTCTTGGGTTGATGTAACCAGTGTAAAGGCAAGAGAAGATGCAGAAGTTTGGAATAAAACTTTTAAAGATAATGATGTAAGCTATTTCTTCAATGTTATTATGGGTCGTCTCTTTGAAATTGGTCGTGAGAAGAATATCAAGCATCCTTATTATACCATTCATAAAGATTGTTGTAGTCCTATTGCTTGGAAACTGACAAACAGCAGAACTTTTCTTCAGAAGGTTGTTGAAAATGGATGGGACTTTGATTGTGGTCCTGATTCCATCCCTTATATTCAAATTAAGGGGTAATTAAATAATGTGTGTATAGGAGAGACAAATGTATATCCCAAAAGGAGATAGAGAAACATCTTTACTTCCTTTTACTGGCTGTGATGAAAAGAAATGTCCATGGAAGGATTGTGTAAGACATCCTGATAGTGGTTTTACATATAATTCCATGGGACATTTATCTTATCTTTGTAAGAAATTTAAGGAGCAACCAAAAGAGGTTAAAAAAGTAGAAGAAGTGAAGGAGATAGAAACAAAAGCGGATGATTCTAAAGATTCTAATTAAAATTTGGCAGTTTTTCTTTATCTTAGATATTTTAGGTTTTTTCTTTTCTGTGAAAAAGTGTACTAAATACCTCAATGACTTTTTTAATGCTCGAAATGTAGATGTTACAATTATAAACAACGGGAACTCAATATGGACACTTGTTCAAATGGTATTAGTAAGTGCGATACCCATTTTGAATATTTCGATGGCTTATATGTGGGTTTTTAATTATGACGATTTTGTAAAATCTGTATTAATTAACGTAAATGATAAATTAAATAAAACAGGAATAATCACCGATGAATTAAAAGAAGAATTTTATAACAAGGTAGAAAGGGATTTTAATTGATATGAAAATTGAAAAAGAATTAATCCCTGCCCAAGAAAGGACGCTCTGGGTCGCAGAAGATGGGCGCATGTTTAGTACAGAAGAAGAATGCTTTGCTTATGAAAAAAGAGTAGATATTCGCGCTGTAATGACAGAACGCTGTTTCTATATCCCTAACCCTTATGAAAGCGAAACCGAATATTGGTTTATTATGGGGGAAGAAGCGACCCCTGCTTATCTATTAGGTTATTTAGAATATTCTTTAAGAGTCTACATCAGCTCTTGGCAAAAGAAAACTTTAGCTAAAGCCTGTTTAGAACAGAAAAAGGACCAAAAGTATTATCTTATTGGTCTAAAGATTGATGAACGTGGAGATAATTCCACTTTTGAAATTCTTACCATCAAAGAAGCAGAAGAAAAAACTAAAGATGCTATTGCTAATTATAAGCATCTTTTAGATGAATATTCCAGTCTTAGAGAAAGACTATCAATTTTTCCCGAAACAAATTAATAAACTATTGACAACTCCTTTTAGGTCTGGTATACTTTAAACATAAAGTAAATCATTCTTGAAAGGAGTTGTTTAAATGTATAACCGTAATTTCCATAACAAGATTGGCTCTGATAAAATCAAATTAACTTTTCATTCTCGTGACCGTGGATTAGAAAGACTTGGTATTAAGAATGAAAGAGAACTTCGTCAGTTAGCTTGTAATGCTCGTAATAAGGGTGTTAACCTTGATGCTTTGACCATTTATAATTACGAAAAGAATGGTCTTACTTGTGAACAAATGTGGGCTTTTAAGAGACGTTTTCGTACTAAATCTAACAGCGAAAAGATTTATTATCACAAAGGTTTTGTTTTTGTGTTTGCTGGTAAGAATGCTTGCACTCTTAAAACTGTAATTGAGCTAAAAAATATTTAAGGTGAAATTTAAGCGCATTATAGAAAAGGATAAGAACAAAAATGATTTTTAATATTACAGATGCTGGTCTCACACATTCTAACATGGAGACCTATTATTGTATTGGCATTCCTCGCAAGAAACTTCCTCTTAATTATGGTGAAACTTCTTCTTACGCTTTTGCCAATAGAGGTTGGTCTAATATGCCTTATCTTCTTGCTGAGAATTATACTCTTTCTTGTTTTTCTTTTGAAAGTGAAAAAGATGCAAGGGAATGGTGGGTGAAGAACAAGAAATTCTTCCTTGAAAACAAGTCTTACGCCAAGGAATATGACTTTAATTACATGAAAATCATTAAGGTTGAAATTGGTAGTAAATATTCTATTCTAAAATAAAGGAGATTGTTATGCTTCCTCTTAAGAATCGCTCTGCATATTATATTACCATTAAAGCAAATCGAGATTCAGAAATCAAAACACTTTTTGCAGGAGAAAGTTTTGGTGAGGGTGGATTCTTCGTAGACTTTGACCGTGCCAAGCGTTTTAATTGTCCTCTTTCTGCTGAAAAGTGGCTCAAGTTTAATTTTGATGAAACTAATCTTCCTCCTGATTATTACGATTGGGCAAGCATTACTATTGAAGAACTTAAACTTGTTCCTGTAGAAAAGATTAATCTTTCCAAAGAGGGGCAGACCACTGAATCTGTAAAGGAAGATAAGCCAAAACGCATCTACAACAAAAAGAAAAAGACAGAAATTCCTGTTGCCCCAATTATTTAATTCATAAAAATTTAACAATTTAAATATTGACAGGTATCCTTTTTTGTGTTAAGGTAATAATAGAAAAGGATACCTGTCCTTTATTTTAATTAAAACAAATCTGTTGAAATAGTACAGAAGAATGGAGATTTAAATGGCAAATATTTAGTATCATTATGGCAAAAACAATTCTCTGCTTCGTTGGTATCACCCTATTGTAAGAGGGGTTACTTATAACAATGTAGTTGTAATTGAATGGCCCAAGAGCGAATTAAAGAGTGCAAGTATAGATATGTGCACTCAGCCTAAACTAAGTCCAGAAAAGATGTATAATCTTTATGGTTATAAACCCGATATTGTAACGAACGCTTTCTTCTTTGATACTGAAAGTGGAACTTCTATTTGGAATCTTAAAAGTAATAATACTGTTTATGCTAAAGACGGTAATTTCTCTAATGGTTGGGGTATTACTAACGCTGGTAAGATTATGAATGGCGTATTTAACAACGGTGTTGGTTGGAGAGATTTCGGTACGGAATATCCTGCTTTGTTTAAAAATAAGCAGCCTCAGTCTGTAAAGGATTACGCTGATATTGATTATGAAGCTAAAAGACAGATGTTTGGTTGGACAAAAACAGATGGTAATCCTAAGAATGAAAAATATTTTATTATCTCTGTAGTTTCTGGCGGCATGAAACTTTCTAAGGCTCAGAATCTTGTTAAGTCGATTTTTCCTGATGTAGAGTATTGTTGCAATCAAGATGGCGGAAATTCTACTTATACCAATTTTGAAGGTACACGTTTATCTGCATCTGGTTGGCTAAGACCTGTCGATTCCATTCTCGCTTTCTGGCTTCGTTCTAATGCTGAAAGAGAAAAGGCAGAACTTGAAGAGAAGAAACAAAACAAGGAAGATAAGAAAGAACAGAATCGTCCCAAGAAAGTCGGCTATCGTTGCCAGTTAGGCGCTTTTAGCAATTCTACTCGCGCAATCACTTATCGTAACGAGATTCGCACTTTAAAGGGCATTATTGATTATTCTACAGCTTTCTGTATAATGGACCCAAAAACTAAGTTGTATAAAGTTCAAGTTGGATTCTTTGCTAAAAAGTCTGGGGCTGAAAAGGTTAAAGCTGATTTAGCTGAAAAAGGATATAATTGCTATATCTGTTATGTGGAGGAATAATGAAAATTTTTGATGCCTGTCTTAAAATTGAAGAAATTTTAAAAGATTATCTTAAAGCTTCTAATAAAATAAACGATAAAAAGAAATCTGAATATTATAAACATGAAGCTTACAGATTAAATTTTACTGCGAGAGAACTTGATTTGTTTTATAACTGGGGTTTTTCTAATCTTGTTTATGTACCCAAACTAAATCATTGGGCTTGCGTAATGCCTAAAGACTATGAATACCTTAATTCAACTTCTTACCCCTATTCCAAAGAAGACCCCCCTATTCTTTTTGTAAGTGGTAATGTTGATAGTGTATTAGATGAATATTTAAGTAAGGAGAAAGAAAATGGTTGACAAAAATTACGAGGTAATTCCTGATATTACCACACCTATTGATTAGGAAGTTGCCAATTTTATTTAGAGAATTATTGATGCTGATGACACTTTTGCAACTTTAACAGAATCAGTTTTTATTGATTACGATTATGAACTTGAGAATATTTATATTTATACAAGGTATCCTCAATATTTAACTGTTATCAATCATCAACTTTTTAAAGATTTATGTGATATGATTAATGAATATTATGGATTTACTGTATATGTTAAGAAGATTGATTCAATTCTTCACATTAAGCCCAAAAAGAATTAAAAATTTAATTTAATAAATAGTTGACAACACCTCTCCTTCATGGTATATTGAGTGTACTAAAGAAGGAGAGGTGTTTTTATGCTCGGTAAATTGTTGTATGTTATTAGTGGATTACTCATCCTCGCTTTTATCGCTTTCATTTGTCTTTTTGCTTATATTATCAAGGATGAAGATGGTGGATGCGCAAATACGCCGCTTGAGTTTGTTAAAGCTCATCATAAAAAATGGCGCGATTGGGCGCATTTGAAATTTAACGATTGGAAAAAGTATTATATTTTAGCTCCTGATAAATGGACTTTAATGTGGTTTGCCCCTAAACGAACAGTTAGAACCAAAAATGGAGTTTGGGATACCGTTTATGTTAATTTTGGCTTTATCGGAAATATTAAATATGTCTTTTTTAAATATAACATGAACAACAAACAAAAGAAAAGCGACTCTATTAGAAATGCCCAAGACAATTTAAAATATATTCTTGAAGCTGTGCAAAGAGATATTGAAGAAATTCAAAAAAGAGCCGAAGAAGAAATCAACAAAGCCAAAGAAGAAACAGATAAAATTCAAGAATCTTACATGAACAGTAACATTGAATTAAAGTCTACTGATAGATGGGAGAATTAACATGTTGGCATTAAAAATTGTTTTATTTTTAGTTTTAATTACTTCAGGTGGAGTTGTTGTGTGGCTTCTTTTTGGGCTTTTAATTGGGCCACTTATTTTCAAAGGAATTTTTGGCGCTGATTTAGATGATATTAAAGAAAAGCGCAAACGCGAAGAATGTGTCAAGATGGATTTCGATAAGTGGTATGATATTTATTGCTTAAATACTAAGAAATGGGGCTTAAGCTGCCTTCCTCATCGCAGAATTAACAACCACAATTACAAGCATGGAGATGTAGTTCTAAATAATTATTGGAGTTTGAATTATTTTGACGCTAAAGATGTTTATGTAGATTTTGGCTTTGTTGGTAATCTAAAATATTCATTGTGGAGACGTAATTATATTAAAGCCAAAAAAGCCAGAGAAACTAACGAAAAAGAAGTAAAAAATCTCAAACTTATTCTTGAAAGTGCTCAGTCTGATATTGAAATTCTTAAAAAGAAATCCGAAGAAGAAATTAGCAAAGCGGCAGAAATCTCTAAAAAAGTCAAAGAGAATCTTAATAATCAAGAGTTACGTTGGTATCATAATAATTTTGCTGGAAAAGATATTATTACACCTGTAAAGATGAAAACAGGATATGGTAATGCTCCTTCAATGATTACTAACCTTGATGATGACGAAGCGGATTTTTAAATAAAAGATTTCTTTTATTTGTGTTATCTATAAATTTATAGGAGAAATAAATAATGGTTATTAGTTACGACAACCAGATTATTAATTTGTATATGGGATGGAGAGCTATTCACCTTGATGCTGATTTTAACAATGTGGATTGGTCAGTAAATACTCCAACTTATACTATTACTATTGAACTTACTGATAAATCCTCTTGTAGTTTAGGCGTTTTTGGGAAAAACGAGTATTACCTAGCAAAAATAATGCTGGATAAAATTAAAGAAGGTTTAGCTAACAACACTTCTTTTCTTGACCTTGATGATTACTTGAAAATACAGAAGAAGAAATTAGAAAAAGAAAAGGAAACTAAGAATGGATAATGGCTTTAATTTAAAAGAAGATAGAATTACTTTTGACTGTATGCCAGAAGATATGCAAATGACAGATGCAGGATTCAATGCTCTTATGGGATGTACTATTCTTTGGGGCTTGATTTGTAATTTCTTTATCTGTATGTTCCTTGAGGTGCAGGTTTTTAATTTCGTAGCGGCTCATCCTCTTCTTTTTATTCTGGGATATTTTGCTTTAGCTTTTCTTGGAGCTATTATTATTAGTGGCACAGAAAATGCTTTAATTGCTTTCCTTGGATTTAACCTTATTTGTTTGCCTATTGGAGCACTTCTAAGTGTTTATGTAAGTCAGTATACCGCTTTGAGTATCAGCTATGTGTGTCTTCTTACAGGTATTATTGTAGTAATCATGGCTACTATTAGCACTGTATTCCCTGAGTATTTCTGTTCTCTTGGGCATATCCTTTTAATTGCTTTGATTAGTATTGTCCTTGTTGAAGGAACTTTGGTTTTTTTCCTTAGCTACGATGGTCATGTAATTGATTATGCTGTGGTAGCTCTGTTCTCTCTTTATATTGGCTATGACTGGTATTGTTCTCAGAGATATGCTGCTACACCTTATAATGCCATTAGTTGTGCAACAGACCTTTATCTTGATATTATTAATATCTTTGTTCGTTTGCTTGCAATTCTTGGCAAGAAAAAAAGATTAAATACTTGACAACTCCTTATCTTTTTGGTATTATTTGAGTATCAAAGATAAGAAGTTGAATTTTATGGAAAAGAAAAAGTACACTTATGATTTAACTTTTGAAGAAGTTATTGAAGAAATGTGGAATAGAGAATGCTGGTACCAAGGAGAAAAATTTGCTGACGGTGTAATTATTCTTGCAGACACTGATGGCAAAGGAATTTTAAAAAATTTTTATGGCGACTGCTTAGATACAAGTTTGCTTGTCCTTACCAAAGAACTTTATAGTCAGATGTTTCGTCGTGTGTACACTCAGCCTGATGCTGAAAGGAGAGTATGATGTTATATCATCTTTCTCATGACCCAAATCTTACAAATCTGACACCACAGATTCCTGATACAGCGATTCCTTATAATGAAGATGTATCTATTCCAAGAGTTTGTTTTGCTCCTACTATCGAAGGTTGTCTTTCAGCATTAGGAGATATTAGCATGGAATATTATGTCTACACTCCTGTTAATCAAAAGCTCAAAGGATACTCTTGTAGAAGTCGTGTTTGTGATGCTCCTGCTACGGGAGAAAGGTGGATTAAAAAACCTGTTGCTGTAAAAAAGATTGGCAAAATCAAATCACACAACACAGGTTTGTCTAAGCCTATGACCATTAAATATAAAGGTCGTACAGAGCAGATTTGGTTTTTCAAATATACCTATAAATGGAAGGAGCGTTACTAATGGAACGCATTAAAAAGGGACGTAAAGCTCCCACTCGTGACAAGAGAGAGAATTGTGGTATTGTAACCTCTCTTCTTGATGCCAATGGTAATAATATTATCACTGGTAATCTTTATGAAATCAAGGGTAAGAACCATTCCTATATGGGAAAGGTTTTCTATAATAGATATCAGAAAGCATTTGGTATGTTTATGGGTTGTTGGTATGGAGACAAGAATCCTAACAATCCCCAGAATTATGGCAAGTTTGTAGCTATTCCTAAAGATAATGGCATGAAGAACCAAATCTTTCCTGTTGAAGAAATGGAGCTTTAACATGAAGACTAAATATATTAAATCTAAAATTATTTCTCCAGAACAAAATCATTGGTATAACATTGATTTTTATTATGATGTCAAGCCCTTCCTTGAGACTCTTGCTATGGCTACTTGTGGGAGTTGCAAAAAAAGAGGCATTGTTCGAACAAATATTAATGATGTTGGTATATATGTTATTTCAAGTCCTTACTGTCCCGCTTGTGGGGCTTTTATGGAAAATGGATGAAATTGAGGTATAATATGTCAAAAATTGTATGTGCCGCTATTAGGTTTACGCCTAGTAACATTAACAGAGGATGTCCAAAAAAGAGCATTATTCTTCCTTGCTCTCGTCATGGTGATGGTTATAGAAATTTTGCTTGTATTAGCAATATGCTTACAGGAAATCATAAAGCTACCGATTGGGTTAAAGAAGGAGGTTTTATTGATGAAGCTGGAAATTTTTACAATAGAGCAAAAGCCTTTGAACTTGTAAAAGATTCTCTTCCTGCTTCTCTTATTTATTTTAAAGAACAGCGAAAAGAAATTGAACTTTATTCGGAGGATTTATATTAATGAATAACAAAGAACATCCTGATACTGTATTATACGATGTTTACGAACAAGTTGCTTGGGAACGTAGCCTTGCAGAAGACCAGTTAAACACTCTTGGCTTTAGTCTTGGCTGTAATGTAACTTGTAAAAAGAAACTTGTAAACATAAACAGGAGTTATATTAGAACTATCAAAGTTTGTTCTGAATGTGGCGAACAATTGCATCCTGATATGAATTTCTGTCCTTATTGCGGGAGGAAAATTGTTGATGACCAAATTAAAAGAATTTTCTAAAACTTTAACCTTTTGGTTGGTTTTAATTAACATTGCAGTTTATATTGCAGTTTTAATTAATCCTACTCTTATTTGTTATCTATGGAGTTACAATTTACTATATAACAGTTCCATTGAAATTTGGCGATTTGTAACTCCTGTTTTTACTCACGCCCAATTATATCATCTGGTGGCAAATTTGCTTAGTCTTGTTTATTTAGGAAGCCTTGTAGAAAGATATCTTACAAAAACAGAATTTCTTTGCGTCTATTTAGGTACAGGTATTATTTCAGAAATCGCTACCTTTATTGCTTATTCTTGGTTTTCTCCTAATGCTGTTGGTCTTGGCGCTTCTGGTGCTATTTATGGATTAATGGGATTTTTCATTACTACTGTTGTAGATAAAAAAGATAGATTTAAAATTTTAATTGTTGTAATCATTTCTGCCGTTGGAATAAATTTATTTATTCCCAATATTGGTAATATTGCTCATTTTGCAGGACTTTTTAGCGGCCTTGTATTTGGACATATTTTTATGAAATATTGTAAACATGAAAAAGCGAATAAGTTTTTAGAAGAATATATGATTGAGGTTAAAAATAAATTTTAATGAATAATATCTTTTCTATGCCTGTTGGCCTTAAAGGGGTAAGTTCTGTTTGGCATGGTGACACAAAAATTGGAGTTTGTTTAACTTCTAATAATTCTTCCTTGCTTGGAAACTTTGTCCCCTTGAATGAAATTTCTGTTATGGATAATAAAGGGGATAATCTTTTGTCTGAAAATGAACTTAAAACCATTACAGAAATTAGGACAGATATTTATGAAATTAGCCCTGAACATGAGAGATATATGTTGCTTGATGCAGACGAAGAGATTTATCTCGGAGAAAGAGTAATTCATTTGTTTTACTTGTCTCATCGTGATGAATTTCTTGTGGTTGGAATTAATTATTCTATTGCGGACCCTGAAAAAATTTCTTAATAAACCCTTGAAATAATCCTTTTATCTTGGTATAATTGTCGTATCAAAATTGAAAGGAGATAAAGCTGATATGAGCTTTTATCTGAAAGAAACCACAACTAACTCTTATATTCAGTTTGTGAGCAATCAATACAGCTATATTTCAAATCCTAACAAGAAACATTTGTTTAAGGATATTGACAAAGCTGCAAACATTGTCCTCAATCACTCTATTGTTGACAAGTTTTTGTCAAATCGTGTGTTTTCTATTTATCATGCTGAAACCAATAGCTTGGTGTATGACCAGCTCGTTTCCGATGTGGCAAATAAAGGATTAATTCGTTTGAATATTTCTAAAGCAGTCCTTAATATGCAGGAAAGTTTAAGCGAAGCACCTGTTACAAGTGGAAATCCTATCGAAATGCAATTCAAAGATTCTCTTTTGCCATTTGTTCCTCATACTAATTGTGCAAAGGCTATGATTGATGGTGATGAACTTCCTGTCAAAGACTCTCTTAAAAAATATCAGGCAAGTAAATATACCAAGGATAAGATTCTTCCTACTTTAGAATCTATGTCCAGTACTTTTGAGGAAATCGCTTCTTCTATCAACTCTCTTCCCTCTAATGAAGACTTGGCAAAGCAGTTGGGCGATTACAATGCTCAAATTGTTGATGTGCTTCATTACATTGAGTTCTCTCACCTTGATGCTTGCAATGGTTATCTTATTTTTAAAAAGCTCCAAGATATTCTCATTGCAAGACGTACTGTTAAGGAACAGATGGAAGTTATTAACAAGCTCGAAAACTGTAACCTGATTATTGAAAAAATTAACGCCGCAAATGCTCAGGCTAAAAAGTCTGTTGAAGAGTCGCGTTCCTACTGCCCTCGTAGCGATATTGATATCTTTGACTAAATAATTTCAATTAAAATTTAATAAACACTTGACAGCTTCTTTCTTACTTGCTATAATATAGTTACAGTAAAGAAAGGAGCTGTTATTTTATGAAACGAACTGAAAATCTTATTGCATACACTCAGGAAGATTTAAGAAAAGATATTGTTAAAGCTCTCTTTGGTGAGAACGCAGTTCTTGGTGTAGACTATATTGATTTTCATTATGAAAATGAAAATGATGCTGGTCTTATTGTTAATTTCCATGACAAGGAAATGTCTTTTGCAACTAAAACTTTTATCATTAGAATTGCTGATGTAACTAACAAGGAAGTTGTAAAGGAGGAAATCTAAGCCTAAATTTGATTAATTATGGAATGGCACACTTTTGCAGAAAAGCTCCCGCGAAAAGGAGAGTTAATTTGGATTTGTTTTTCAACAGCAATAAGCCAAGTAAAATGTAGAACATCTTCAAATCCTGTGTACAAATGCATTTTTAAAAATGAATGTTCTGGAAGTGTGATTTTACATGATTTAGTTTTAATCTCAGGCAAAGCAACTATAAATAAAAAATCCATATGGTATTGTTCTTTTTGGCTTGATAATGTTCATTGGGCGAGGTTGTATTAAATCATGGTATGGGAATCTTTTCTTGAGCATCTTCCTAAAAACGGGGAGCGAATTGTAATTATCCACGAGTGGTCAAGTTATGAACTTGTAGGGCGCAATTCCACCAATCATTACACCATTTACGAATGTAATTATAAGAGCTTTAAAAAAACAGAATATAACAGCCAAGATATGAGCTTAGTAAAACTTACCAATTTAAAAATAATTGGTGGAGAAAAACTTTATCTTTGTTTAGATGAAAAGAGTCTTTATTCAAAATTTCTTCACTGGGCAAGATTATATTAAAAATAAAAAGGATTAACAAAAAATGGAATGGTTTGATTTTGAAAAGAAACAACCCCATATTGGCGAAGAAATTCTCGTAATGAAAACCATTCTTGGGCATCATAAAATCTTTGTTGCTACCTATTTAGGAAGAGAAAGAATAGATAGTCGTGGAGTATGTGATGTTAAACTAGACAATTTTAAAAGATATATTCAAAAAAATTATTCAAGCCAATTTCATTGTTTTATATCTTCCTGTTTACGTTGGGCAAGATTAAATTGAAATAAAAAAGGATTAACAAAAATGGAATGGTATAGTTTTGAAGATAGGTAGCCACGTGTCGGTGAAGAAGTCCTTATACTTGAAGACGTTCAATTTATGGACGAAATTTTTGGTGGCAGTTATAATGTTTACACAGCAAAATTTCAAGGGAGAAAATTTGATTATTACGCAGATGAATATTTGATATATTTAAGTGATTTTAAATCATATCCTGATAAATATTCTTGGGACATTTCTCCTCATGAGATTGATACAAATTGTGTTCATTGGGCGAAATTAAATTGAAAGGAGAATTTTATCGTGTTTAACATTAATGAGAAATTTAAAGTTACTCCTATGCATAATACCATTCTGACTATTTATAGTGATACCAATGATAGTTATCTTTGTTGGGACAGCTTTGATAAGTATTACTACTTTGGTCAGAAAGACGATGATAACGTCATTTGTTGGTCTTCTCTTGAAGAGTTCAACAAGTTCTACGCTGTGGCTATCAAGAATCTTTCAATTATGAAAGCTCAAAATCTTGCTCCTCGTTGCGCTCTTCTTTATAAAAACACTTAAAAATATATAATAAGAGTCTTATTTGTTGAGATTAAACTCTTGACAAATAAGGCTTTTTGTTGTATTATATAAAAGGATAGAGGTGAAAGTGTGTGACGATGAAAGTAACTCCGCCTGAAGCAAATATTATTAACGCAGTAGATGTGGTTGAACATATTTTGGGTAGGGATGGATTAATTGAGCAAAACAAAGATGTATTATTCAAACCAGTTCTTTTTAATGAAATGACTTTTGATATATTATTTCAATATCGTGAATGGTTCTTTGCTTTTGTTCCTACTTATGAGTACCTTTTAACTTTAAAGAATCCTCGTAGTTTTTATTCTTTTTCTGCTAAACAATCAATCATATTTAACAGTACATTGCTTGATTGCCAAGAAGAGAACTTATTAGTTTCTCACACCAAAAACTTTGATAAAATTACTCTTGATTATGGTTTAAGACCAGAACAGTTACAATATAAATATCTTGAATCAGGAAGTACTTTATTTGAAAACGCTGATAAATTAATTATCTCTTTAAAAAAACAAAATATAAAAAGTTTTTTTGTTCTTTTGTATTATGTTATGGAACATATTTGGTGGGCAGTAGATGTAATTTGGGCTTTCAGAGATTTGATAAAAGAAAAATATCCAATAGCTACGATGCCTAAAGGTAGTTGTTTCGGCACTCATGTTACTGACCTTACTTATTATTCTACAAATGAATTAAAGCTTTATGAAGCTACTTCAAAGAAAGACAAATTTGCTTGTAATCTTTTACCTATTACACGAATTAGTAGAGAAATGGAAAAATGTATTTATTATCATGGTTTTAATGAACATGATGTTAATCCCGCTCCCTATATTCCTGTCGTTGAAAATTATCAGGAGGGTTATTAATGGAAAATAAAACAATTCCTTATGAGGATATTAGAAAGCAGTTTGCCTCTTATTTGAGGATTGTTGATGAAATTCCTTTCGGCTTTTTCTTTGACAATGAAGAAATTAGCCTTGATAAATTTGCTGTTTTGTTTGATTATCTCAAGCCTACTCTTCCATTACTTTCTTATGTCACTATGCTCAGAACTGAAAATCCTGATGTAACTTTTGTTGATAATCTAAATTTTATTTTCTTTGATACAAAATTGAGTTCTACAGGTTTAAAAGTAATTAAATTTAATAATTGGGTTGGTTTTTATTCTGATATGGTTACTTCTTTTAATAAAGATTTTATCATCAGTCAAAACAATCTAAAGAATTATAGTTTGATGTATAAATACATTATTAGATTGAAGAATTGTATTAGAATTATAGATGATTTCTTTCTTGTACTTGATACCCCAAAGAATTATCTCGCCCATATTTATAAAAACCTTTCTGATAAAGCTCTGAGAGCTTTAATTAAATTAACAGGCTTCTTTGGAAATTATATTATGGAGAAAAAAGGAAATATCGGGCCTTTTGACAGGAATAATACAATTTATATTCACAATCCAGAAACGCATGAAATTATTTATAATCCCCTTACAACCGAAAATCAGAATCTTCCCACTCCAACAGAAGCAGATTTAGAAGCTATTAGAGGTGGTATGGGAAACCCTATGGCCTTTATTCCTCAAACCAGAGCTAACATTATTGCTCAAAGAATGGTTACTATTTATGAAAGACAAGAGAGCCAAAGATTGCGTGCTCACCAAGAAAGAATGGCAGAAGAATGTCTTAACATTCTCTTAAGGACGGCAACATGATTTATTTAGATATGTATGGTTTAGATGAATACCAGTCCGAAAAAGTAAAAATTCTTTCAAAAGGTGAAAAGCCTATTAGACATAACATTGTTCAATTTATTGCGACTATGACTTGTTTAGTTAAAGATTTGGATGATGCAGATTTTGGAGAAGCAGTTTATAAAAAGCCTAAATGTAAAAATGATTGGATGATTCTTTGGAGCGTTTCTAAAAAGTTCGATGCCATTCTTGAATATTATAAGGAATTAATTGTATGGCAACCAAGCTGGTTTATGTCTCTTATTAACAATGCTGTAATGTGGAACGCAAAAACATATGGAAAACTGCCTCAACCTTTTACTTATCTTAATAATGGCACATCTTATATGATTAATTTAAATGCCAACTCTTTTCATATCACTTGGCTTAATATTATTGAAAGTTGCGCTAGTTTTAAAGAAGATGAGATTATTATTAATCAAGCAATTGAACGCGCATTAAATTGTAAAAACACAAATTGCGATAATTATTTTAGAAGTTTGAGCTTCTATATTACTCGTCGTTGGAACTATTTACAATTTGCTTTTGCCGTTCTTAATTATTTAACAATTCGTGTTGCTCTTGATAAATACGAAGAAAAATTTCATATTTGGCGCACTTTAAAACAGCATAGTATTATAAATAGTCCAGAAAATTGTAATGAAATAAGACAAACAATGATTACAATTCACAAACTTCATTTGTCTGTTAATGCAGTTAACTCAATATTAAGTTTTAGGGATAATTTTCCTATCACTGAAAGAGAAAGAGCACATAACAATTATTACAATTATTGGATTTAAAAAATAAATTAATTTAAAAAAGGAGATAACTATAATGCCTAAATCTCGTATGGCACATAACTTTAAGGCTCGTAAGGGCATTTCTCGTAACTACACACTTCTTGCTCGTCAGAAGGAATTTCCCAAACTGACTTGCAAGAAGAATCTTCCCACTCCTGATACTAAAGATAGTGATAATCCTGATAATATTAAGTACATTCTTAAGGAGAATGATACTCAGTGTACTATCTTCTCTACGGAGCTTAAATCTCAGGATAATCATAAAGACCCGCTTTATTTGATTGTAGGTGCGCTTACTGGTGCTCTTCTTCTTACTGGTAAAGAAATTGAGGAGTACTTTGATTTAACTCCCATGATTGACAAAAAGCTTACTCTTAAAGATGCGCCTTATAAGAACACTGGTGTTAAGATTGAATATGACACCAATGATGTTCCTACTGATATTGTTGATTTTAAGGGCGCTCCCATTAAGTAAAAGGGAAAAAGGAGAATAATATGAAAAAGAATGATTTTCCCACTAACCCAGTAGCTTTTGCTCAATATGTTTGGGAAAACATCGAAGATGGAGATACCCTGATGGATAAACTTCAAAATATTTGGGAAGTTTCTTCGTATACTATTTTTGATGGCCGTAAAATTGAAATTAATCTTTGTTGTGTCGATAGTTCAAAATGGGCTGGCGGATATTACAATGGAAAGCATGAAAAATTAACTCGTTACGACCTTGCTTCCAAATATTATCTTTATATTGATGACGAGCAAGTTAAAATTCCCGCTGTCGAAGATTGGACTGTCAGCACTTTTGTCCAGAATTATAATACTATTTGGAGCATTCTTGACACAATGCACTCTCCTACCACTTCTCCCACCAAAGAAGAGAAGGAAGATATTCATAAGTTATTACTTTTAACTCAAGAGGCAGATAAGAAATATGAAGGAAAGATTGAACAACTTTCTACTTTACGAACTCTTGATGGTTTGAAAAATAAAATTGAAAAAGAGACTGAAAAATGTCTCCCGAAAGAGGACAAACAGATGGCAGAAAATGAAAAAAATTACTTCCCTAAAAATAAGGGAAAAACGGGTGCCGATACTCAATTAAAATCCGCATTTTATTCTAACGAAGAATTTTGTACACGACTCGTGGACACTTTCTTTAACGCTTCCGACTTTTCTAAGAAAACTCTTGGCGAACTTAAAAACTTCCTGAAAGAGAAATATAATGATTATAAAAATGATTATGAAAATTATATTGAAGAGAAATCTAAGAAAGACCCCGAACTTGAAACCCAGTCTGAAACTAAAATCATTAATGTAAATGATAATAAGCCCATTATTACTATTGATAATAATGATACGGATACTGGGACGCATAAAGTTAGTAGTACTGATACAGAACAGCCTAAGCCTGTCTTTAAGCTCGGAGATGTTGTTTATAATAATAATAATTCTGTTGGTTATATTTCTCGCCTTGGCTATGCTGATAAGTATTGTTATTATTATTGGACACCTCTTTTTGTTTCTTATAAAGATAGAACATATAACTATCTTGAAGTTGGTAAAGAGCTTGGCTTAATTTATCCTTATGAAACTTATTACAAGCGTATCGGCAATTATCTTATGTCTGACCCTAATTGTATTAAGGAAATTACTCGTATTGATTCTGTTTATAAGTTAAACGAAGACAATCTTAAAAAGTTCCCTTATCTTAATAGATATGTAACTGATTTTAAAACCCAAGAGAATGATGAAAAAGATTCTAACACATCTACATCAAATGATACAGCACCTTCGGATACAGCACCTTCATCCTCAAGAGAAAATCTTATTATTTCTTCACTTCCTAATTATCTCCGTAAGCTCAATCTTATTGATTCTACTTATAATTATGAAGTAAATACTAAACTCACTACTGATACTGCTGAAAAGTTGAATGACGTTATCGAAGCTCTTAATGATGTTATTCGGTATCTTCAAGATAATAAATAAATATTAAAAATATTTATATAAATCTATATATAAACTTGTTTATCTCATATCGGATAAACAAGTTTATTTTTTGTTTTAAATTGTACTTGACAACTTGACTTTTGTGTGTTATTATGTATTTGGATTAATAGAATTTGCCATATTGTGCAATTATTAATACTATTTATATAAAGGAGATAATTTATGGCTAATTAGAAATAGAGCCTTTATCTTAGAGTTTAGGAAAAACTATCTAATGTTTCTTCTGTTGATAATTATAAAGAACTTTGTAAGCTGCTTGATGAAACCGATTATTCCAAACCGTCGCAAAAGAAACATCAAAAGAAACAATTAGAAAATTGGAAAAAATGTTTTACTTGGAGAAAAAGCAAAGATAAATTTATCAATATCAAAGTTGTTCCTCCTGAAGAATATTATCAAGCTGTAGTTAAAGAATTATACCAAAATACTGCTATCTGGATTTTTTGCTCGTTCCTTAATATATATGGACAATATACGAATGGAGAAAATCTTTGTATTTCTAAAGGAGATTTGGCTACTGCAATAGGTTTATAGAATGAAAATTTCAAACATTTCCATTCTTCTCCCTATATTTATGGTAAGCGTTTAGAAAAATATACTTTAGATTTAAAAGATTCTAGATATCCCTTTGCCACAGAACCTAAAAAAGAAATAAGAGAAACAAGAAAAAAGAATGAATTTGTTTTAGCAAAACATACAATGAGTGTATTAGAAGATTATGATTCCCATACCTCAAAGTAGAATTATTATCAAGTAGAATCCATTTTAAGCCAATTAGAAAAAGAAGGAGTTATTTTTTTACAAAATACTATTGTAGGTGGATTTATTGATAAAGATAAATTACCATTTGATGCAGACTATTCAGCTATATATGAAGAGAATGGAAGTTTTTATTTACCTCTTAAAAACAAAGAACCACTTCTTGTTACTTATAAAGAACGACCTTTAACTTCTAAAGAAATAGATACCTATGTTAATCTTAGAGGTCAAATTTTTATAGACTTGGGCTGCAATTGTTTTTCAAGTTTAATTTCAAATGGTAAACAAAAAGAATTTGAACAAAAAATGACACAAGGACTTATTAACCGTCTTGGAGCAGTTTTTGCTTATCCTTCTTATTTAATTAAATATTCTACTGCCCTTGTTGCTTTAAATGAATCCCATTATAAAAATCAAACTTCTGATTTTTTTGATGAATTACTTTTACGAAAGAATCTTACTACTAATAACAAAGAATCTCAAAAGAAAATTCTTAAACTTAAAGAAGAAAGACAACACACTGAAATTATAAAATCAAGACACGTTATAAAAAAACAAGATGGAACTGTTGAATTTCCTAATAAAGAAGAAGAAAAAGCGGTATAGCTTTCGCAATAGTATGAAATTTTCTTATATGAAAAATTAAATAAAGACTTGATTCAACTTAATTTAGATAAACTTATACCTCAGAATCTTGAATCTCTTTCTTCTAATCCTTCTGAAAAAAATTCTGTGTGGGAAAATTTATTTAATAAATCTTGGTCTAAAATATAGAATTCTCAAGACCCTTAATTTTACTTATTTTTTCTTATATGGTGCAAAATTTGAAAAATTAAAAAAAATAGACAGCCTTTTTTCCCTTTAAAAATATGACTTTTCTTTCTTAAAAGGGAAATATCTTTCGGATATATATTATTATTTAATACAAGAGAAAGGTATTTCCCTTGACCTTCTTTTTTACCTTATTTTTATTGGTGTTTTTCTTTTAAAAATTTTTGCTGTTTTTAAATTTTTGCACCATTTTTGATTTGTTCCTTTGTTTTACTATTAAAAATCCAAAAACGTACATTTTGAAAAATCGACAATTTTTTAAACCCTTATTTTATATGGCTTTTGAAGAGGTCAGGTCAAAATTTGTCTATAGATATATTATATATTATTCTTAGGACGAATTTTGACTTGACCCTCTTAAAACCCTTATGTTTACTGCATTTAAAAATTTGCTAAAATTTCAAAATGTACGTTTTTTGAAAAAGTCCCTCAATAGGAGAGTTTCTAACTTCATACTTCGCTGACGCTCGTATTCACTAAGAAACTCTATTTTTCTAAAACTTTTAATTTCTGTATTTACCCTTTTTTATTTTATAATGATAATAATAAATAATACCTCCCTGTTTCATTTAAAAACCATACGACAGAAAATGAAAGAAAGGTTAGAGTTTGTTGAAGTGAGCCGTGCGAACGATTACAAACTCTTACCCCCTTTCTTCATTTGGCAGTCGTAACCGCGAGAGGATGTTTGCATTATGAAAGAGAGAGCATTAGCGACAGGCGGAGCGTAATGCGACCATCTTTCATAATGATACAAACACCGCATCACGGTGGTTAACGGGTTGGGATTCGTAACACTTTTTCTATATTTTTTGTTACTTTTCTTATTAAACTATTGACTTTCATACCTTTATCTGCTATTATATCTATAGTAAGAAAGAATACTACTTTAATAAGTAGAAAAAACGCTACTTTAGCAAATAGAACAAGTAAAAAAAGAATTGGATTAATAAGTAATATATCTTTCGTAATGTGAGATTCTGGAAGTTCTTACGTGAAGTGGAGCACTTGTGCGAACACTGAACTTAGAACTTCCCCTATAAAGGGAGTTTGTATTATGAAGTCTATTTCTCTTAATAAAAATATGATGAGTGCTTTAAGTAATAAGAAATATAAAATTACTACTCTTGAGCATATTAATTTTAATAATACTTCTGTCTCTGCTTATTATAAGCGTAATGTGCTTAAAAATAATGTTGACCTTATGTATATCTTCTTTGAGACTTCTTATAATAATGTTGTTTCTTCTTTTACTTGTGAAGATATGTCTTTAGGTGTTTGGATTATTAATGACCCTATCTCTTTTGGAACTCTTATGAAGTGCTTTAATGAAAATGCTTATTACTTTTTGAAAAGAAAATATCCTGAGAATAAAGAGAATTAATTATGAAAAACAACAACAATATTCATCTCAATACTTCTGCTAAGTATAAAAATAATAAGTTTCAGATTAAGTATCTTAAATATAAGAAATATAATATGGTATTGTTTGCTACTTATTTTACAGAGCTTGATATTGATAATATCTTTTTACATGGCTATCAATTCTCTATCTATTTTAATAGAACTTTAAGAACTCTTAATTATGTAAATGATATGGACTATATTGGAATTGATATTAATATCAGACCTCTTATGATTCATTTTGGTGTTGATGCTTATAAATATCTTACTCAAGCTCAAGAATATAGAAAAAAATAATAAAGAAGAATAAAAAAGAATGGAGAAGTTTACTATTTCTTAACTAATACTTAATAAAAGATATGGATAAATTGTTTAAAATTGTTTGCTTAGTAGTAAGTCTTTTCTTTTTAGGTATGTATGGATATGCTTACTGGTATATCTTTTTAATGAGATAAAGGAATAAGAATATGGCTGTTATTGGTATTATTTTTATTTGCGTGCTTGGTTTGGCTGTCGCAGTTGGAATGATGTAAATATAAAATAATTATAATTGTAATAAAATTTCTTTCTAATTTCGATTTTAATTTTAGGGATATAACTTGACCTATTTTAAGTTAGAATTAATTGTAGAGAAAAAGTTTATTATATTTATAATTGTTGTGGATAGAATTTTGATAGAGAATAGATGTGAATGTTATGAATAAGGAAGAGTATATTAAAAAGAAAAAAGAACAGCTTGAGAAGAATCTTGAAGAAGCTTTAGATGAAAATAAATTATATGTGCTTATCTTTACTGATAATCAACAATCTTCTTGTTACGGCCATCATGATTTGCGAGCATCGCTCGCGCGATAAATTACTGTGATATGTATTGCGGTTGTGATAATACTTGGAGAGATAATATTAGAGATTTGTTAGCAGGAAAACTTAAGTATTATAAGATGACTGTTAATAAATGGATTACTTATAAGTGTAATTGTGGTTGTAATACTTTTTATTGTTATAGAGATTGGTTTGTTTGTTCTGAATGTTTCAAGGAACATCTTGTGGGTGATTTTGCTATTACTTTCAAGACTAAAGAAGATGCTAAAAAAGTATCTATGGCAACTGTTGGAACTGTTAAGACAAATCTGACAAGCCCTTGTCAGGTCTTGAATACATGGCATAGATATGGTATTATTAGTGAATATGAATTTGATGAATTTATGAAAGATTGTCACGAGAGTGACGCTCTCAATTGTACTAATCCTGAACAGGAAGTGTACTGGTAAATAAATTTACCAAAACAGGAGGTCTTTTGGTAATGGATAAAAATACTTATTTAAGAAAAGCTAAACAAAGACTTGATGATGAATATATGTTAAAGCTCAATGAGTTAAATGAGTGCTTTAAAAGCGATAATGTCATGATTACTGTTTATATTGAGAAAAATATTTTTGATATTTTAGATTTTAAAGTTAATAATGGAGATTTGGAACTTGACAATTATGACTTAAAGAATTTGTTGAGAGGTAAATTACGCTTTCCTGTTAATATTCGTAATGCTAAGAGTGAAAAATTAAGATACGTAACTCAGTGGTTTGTAGATAAGTGTCCTAAGTGTGGATGTTATATTTACTATCCCAAATATAATCCTAATTCTGGATATACTGGGGTATGCGCTAATTGTTTTGAAGAAAGAAAACTTGAAAGATATAAGACTATTAACTTTCCTACAGATAGCGAACATAGACTTGTGAACTATAAGTTTTATGCTGTTGCTGGTAATATGAGTAGAGAAGAATTGGATGGTTTCATGAGGGAACTTGGGAATGAAAAGTATGGGAATGAGATTTTAAGAGGGATTGATAAAGATTTGAAGAGATTGGAACTTTGTGATGAAATTTGAGAATCGCTCATGCGATGAATTGATGGTTGGATTAGGTTTCAGCCTTAAATGTCACGGGAAAAATCGTAGTGCGTAAAATAGACTTTACTTGTGAGTTGACGGGTGTCTTGATAGTAACAAGAATCTTGTAAAAGTGAAGTGAGGTAGCAAGAAGTTTGTGAGAAGTTTGTGAGAAGTTTGTGAGTGGAATTATCGTTAAACGATAATTTTGCCTGAGAAAAAACATTGTATGGAACATTATGGTATGTTTAGTACATTTAATGGAATGTTTGGAACATTCTTGGAATATTTGGTACATTTGGACTGACGTATCGAGCACCAATTTTGCCCATTTTCCCGTTCTGGTGCTCTTTTAGGTATAGAGAGGGAGGCAAAACCAATTCGCATTTATTCAAAAAATTTTTACAAAAAGTTCATAATTTGTTCACAACCATTCCAGATTCTATTCCAAACTCCATTCTGTACTCCATTCTAGACCACGTTCTAGTTTTCAACCATCCAACGTTTTTATTATAGCATTCACCATAAAATTCACCATAAAAAAAGTTACAATTTGTAATCAAATCTCCATTAACTTCTTGACAAATACCTTCCTTTATGTTACAATGTATCTAAGGTTGTATAGAGCTTCGGTAATAAACATTATTGCCAACGACCTAAGCGTTAAGGGTGAGTGACCTATTAAGAATCTGTATCTTAATATAAGTTATTCATCATATAGACTTAAGGAAGGAAGAAAACTTTGCCTTAACTAAAGTTAAAGCAAAGAAGCAAGAAATGACAAACAAGAAATATACAATTAAATACGCCAAGCCCAAGTGTGGACTTGAATATAGCCCTGCATATAACACACATACAAATCAAAACGATTTAAAACTCACAAACACACATCCCCTAATCAAGACAAGTATTCGTAAAGCAATTAACGCACAAGCGTTGCTTGTAATCACAACCTGTCTTACATTCAGCTTAGTGGTAAGTGGAATTGGATATGCACAAGCCTTAAACAGGACAGTTGATGAAGTTTCCTCTTCTGATACAGACATAAATACATCTCCTCATTATATAGCAATTGAAAACTTTCAGACACAAAAAGAAAATTATTGGGACTTGAATAATCTTGAAAATATTAGTCCCGATAGAATTTTTTATGTGGACATGAACAAGCTGGTTACTATTGAGGATGAAGAATCTGTATTTAATTTTTCAGACGTGAGCATACAGTATTCTCAAAATAGTTCAACTTCTGAATCTTCAAACACAGAAAGTTCGAGCCTTGAACAAAGCAAGACTGATTCCAATCTTGAACTAAACAAGATTAATTCTAGTCTTGAACTAAACAAGACTAATTCTAGTCTTAAACAAGTAGAATCAAAGACTTCAACTTATCGCTACGCATATTTAATTCATCTGACTGATTCTGAGCGTCATGTAGTAGAGAGCATTGTAGCTGGTGAGAGTGGTAATCAACCTTTTGTAGGCAAAAAGCTCGTAGCACAAGCAATTTACAATGCTATGTTGAGAGACAATATGTCCCCCTCACAAGTAAGAAAGCAATATTCTTATAGTGGATATAAGGACATTGATGAATTTGAAAAAGAATGTCTTAAAGCCTATGGCAACACAAATGCTACTGATGAATGTAGACAAGCAGTAAAAGAGATATTCGATGATTGTAACATGCCTACGGATGATTTTGTATTATTCTTTTATGCTCCTGCATATAGTAAAGGTACATGGCATGAAAATGCTAAAACTTTAAAGCCAATTACTTATATTGCAGAAGATGGAAGTACCACTAACTATATTGGTGGACATAAATTTTTTGCTTTAAAAGATGAACCTGTAATTAATTATACCAGAGAAAATTAAAACAAGGCTAATTTAAATAATAAAGCAATTAATTTATAATTAATATAATTCATTTGTAAGCAAGCTTAGGACTTGAGTACGGTTTGAATATAAATTTGACCTTGGAAGGGGTTAAATTAAATTTAGACTGAAAAGTAATTATAATTATAATTAAATCAAAAGAAAAGCAAAAAGAAATATAAATAAATTAAAATAAAAAGAAAAATAATATTTGTATTGGGTTTGCCAAGACCGCTCTTCAAGTAGATTTAATTATAATAATAATTAAATACAAAAGTACAAAGCTACTGAAAATTAGTAGTATACTTTTACCTAAATGATGATGCAACAAAAAATAGAACGAAATTTATAAGTAATTAATATAAAGTATTTAAGATAATACCATTAATCCATAATTTTGTTTAGTTGTATATCTATTGCTCAAATCCTGTTAAGGATTTGTTTTTACTCAAGTATGCTCTATATGACCTATGAAATCCATGGCAACTGAAGTTGCCAAATGTCTGTAGTAAGTCAAGAGAAGTTTAATAATTATCTGTAATGAAATGTTATTAAACCCTTGACAAGCTACAGGCATTCTGTTATAATAATTAATGTAAAGAGATGTAAAGAGAGGTGTATGATTAATGCCGAGAGGTAGACCCCGTAAAAATCCTTTGCCCGTTACTGATACTGTCACATCGAACTCTAGTGAGGATGTTGTAAAGGAAGTCTCAAAACCTGACGAGGTTTTGTTAGATTCTATTGAGACTACCAAGACAGAAGTTGGTAATGAAGATAGCAAGCTTTTGACAAAGTTTGAAATGGGGGCAGAAGTAGGGACTGTAAATAAAAGCAGACTTAAGAAAGATGACTCTCCTCATTGTGTATGTTGTAAAGAGCCTGTTTATTCAGGACGTAGATTAAATCTATCTTTACTTACAACACTTGCACCTTATCATTTTGCCGTAGAGGAAATGCAACCTTACATTTGTAGTAGGTGTGCTTCTGATTTAGGTGAGGTTATTAATAAATGGCTCATTAAACATGGAGCAGAAGTTAAACCATACTACAAACCAGAATATATGGTTAAGAAATATGATGAGAATTTAAATAATGCAAACAAAAATTCAAAGGAGGATAATTCTAATGGCTGAAACTAATATTGATTTCATTCATGGAGAAGATGTAGCAGTATGGAGTTCTGATTATTTTACTGTAATTAGAACCATGGAAGAGTATCTTAAGGATTATCCTGATGAAGTAAGCATTGTATCTGATAGCTATGACACTGATGGTCAGAATAGATGCTTAACTATTAAAGTTCCTGCTAAGTGGATGAGAAATCCCAAACCTCCAAGAAGTCAAAATATGACTGAAGAACAAAAGGAAGCTGCTAAAGAACGTGGCAGACATATGGCTAAGGTTCGCATGGAAAAAATGAATAAAAAGTCTGAATAAGACTTAGATAAATTTTCTCTGTTCTGTTCTCCAAAATTGAAAGAAGCTCACTCTGATATCCTCTTCAGAGATGGGCTTTTTTCATGGATAAAATTAGAAGTGATATAGTAGGTTTGTGGGAAACTGTTTTTTGATTTTTGTGGTTGAAATGAGCAGCAATGAAATGGGGGTGCGAAGCACAAAAAGAGTCCCGCCGAGGTTTACTTAAAAGGGGTGGGTGGGTTGGGAGGAATAAGTAAGGATAAGAACATAGTATCCCCTTCGGAACCGACGCACCTGAAAAAGTTTTGCCACTTGTTTGTGGTTTATTGAAAAGAAGGCGTTTCTCTTTTCTTGATGAAGATATTAAATTTTTGGGGGTGGTGGTGGGGAAGGATTAAAACCCCCCGCAGGATATGGAAAAAATCTCCCCTTAAATAAGGAAAAAGATTCCCTGTAAAAAGGGAAATAGATTCTCACTGAGTAAGAATCTTAACTTATAGTCACTGAGTAACTATAAGTGCTGAGAAGTCTAACCCACCCTCCCTACCAAGACTTCATTTATTGATACGATGGGAGATTTTCAAAAAGCCATACAAAATGTTTGTCCTTTGTTATTAATTTATCAGGTGTAGCTTTCCCTCCACACATTCTTTCCACGAGACCCATGTAGCCTCCTGAAATAGCAAAGCATTCTCCAGCAGAAACTACTGTAACAGCTTTTATCTTATCAAGTGGAACAGAAATAACATCATCTTTTCCTCTATATCGCAAATGAAGCTCATTTAACCTTTCATTACAGGTCATTTCATCTGAAAGATATATAGGAGCTGATTTATCTTTGAGCTGGACAATTACTTTTGTCTTCGGTGGATTATCCATTTTTTCTTTGTAAAGCGGTGCATAATAACTGAATTGATTTTCCTGCCACCGATGAAAAGCATAATCCTCGTTATAAATTTCGAGTCTTCTTCGCTTTTTAGCATATTCCTCCATTATCTTTGACCAATTGCTGTCCTTTTTGATTTTGTAGGTATACTTATCTTTTTCTGTTAATGTTAACAAAAAGCATAATAAGAAGAAAAGTGCACAGACAATAATAAAAACACGCAAAGGAGGAATTTGCCAACAAAAAGCCAACAACAAGCTAACAAAGAGAACCATAGTCATAATTTAACACTACCTTTCATTTTTTTAAATTATTTATATTCGATATTCTGAATATCAGAATAAGGAATATCTTTATGATTATTACCATTATTGCTATTGTTACTATATAACTGAGCGAATTGATTTAGCTCATCCCAAATAATATAGTCACAATATAACTCAGAATAATTTTTAAGATAAATAATTGTCATTTATTACCACCTCTCTTTTCTTTAACTACCTGAGCATAATCCATTTCATAACACCAAATAAAGCCATTATCATACAAAGGTTTGACAGTGACACTATCAGGATTCTGAAGATTATTCTTGACATAATTTACTTCTTTCATAGAGAAAAAATAACGGGTGGTTTCACCCTTACGCTTACGCATACAAATCTTGTTAAAATGACAGATACATTCTGCAAAGTAAGAGTCAAGCATTTCAGACATAACTTCAGCAAAAACAGAAGAAACAGAAAAAGTAGACATAATAATACTCCTTTAAGAAATTTAAATTTTATAGTTTTTGTGAATTAAAAACACAGGAATTTCGATGGTTAGGACTGGTAAAAGTTTTTATCTTCTACCAGTCCTGTTTGGTGATTACATACTCTTACCAATCAAGATAAGAATAAAGATAGACAGCTCAAAACAAAGAGCAATACCTTCAAAAGTTATGCAAATCACCTCCTTTCATTAGATTTTAAGGAATCTACATATATATCACCTCCTTTCAATCATCATCCTCATAATCTAATGCCTCTAACTCTTCATCAGACAACTTCCAATTATCAGGAAAATTATCCCAAAAGGTATAATTCCCATATTTGTCAAGAAGTCCTTTTTCTTTGAGTTCTTTAGCTGCATTTTCCGTATCACGTTCATAATACGTAAATGTATTGTACTTAACTTTTGCTTTTAATAAATCACCTTCTCTCTCGGCTTTACAATACTCAGCAAAATACTTTTCTTTTAACTCCTTATTATGCTTCCAATTCCACATTTCCAGTTCATGTTCTTTTTTAGTTCTGTTGATAATGTTCCATATTAAAACATCACTATCACGGTACTTATGAAGAATATCCCAAAGTGCTCTCTGTCTTGGAGTTAAATCATCTTCAAGATGACCTCTTGCGACTCTCTGTTTTCGTTCGAATTCTGCTTGTTGTTTTTGTTCTTCCTCCTTTTGTTTATAAAGTTCACCTCCAATTGCAAATACAACAGGAATTGTAAGAAGAAAAACGACAATGGTAGACAAGGCATTTCCGAACAAACCTTGATTGAAGATTACCGCACCAAACAAACCTACAAAGAATGCAAATAAAGCATACAACATCGTATCACCTCCTTTCTTATTATAACATTAATGCTGGTTGAAAACCACAGATTCCCCTTTCTTAAGATTCCAGCATTTACCACAAGTGGCACAATTTCCTAAACATTCAAAAGAATCTTCAGGAATCTTTTGATTTTGTCCCTCCATCGCCTTTACTTTAAAACGAACAAAAGTCATAGGTAAATGGAACGGATTTTCAGGAATCCAGTTTCCCCAAGTGCTAAAAACAATTTTAAGATTATCAGGAATTGTTTCTCCTGTCGCTAAATAGTTGTTCACAATCTGAAATTGTTTAGTAAATGCTAAATATTTAACATCAGGATTATCTCTTGCGACTTTACACATCCCCTCTAAATAAGCTCTATCTACGATATCACCAGAATCATGCCACCTTACCATTTTAAAAAATGCTGTGTTACAAGAAAGCTGGTTAAAGAAAGACTTAGGATTAGTTTTATAAATATTCAGATTGCGTTCTCTCACGCTCTTGGCAGACGCAAACACATAATGTCCCTTTAAAGCATAGCAATATTTGCGACAAGGCGCATCAGGATTACAAGTTTTACCAGCAGGAAGGTTGATAGCTCCGATAAATTTACCAAGTTTGGAGTTACCAGTAGAAATAAAGACAACAGGAGAAGAGATAGATTCCAGATACTTAGCATCGTTCAGTTTCATAATAACATACTTCCTTTCAAATGTCAATAATTATTAATGGTTTTTGTATATATTAACAGTACTCATGGGTAGTTTTCTCTTCATCCATAGCACTGATTGCCTTAGTAGTAAGGCAGAAAAGGTCATCACTTGTGAAGGTGTGAACTTGATTTTGAGCTTTGTTTTTAGCATCGTCAAAACTTCTAGCCTCAACGACAACTTCAAGAATTCCTTTAACCTCAAGGTTGACTTCATATCTTTGGACTTTAGAAGACTGCTGAAGTTCTGTTACATAGTACGCTTTAATAGCTGTAATTGCAGACTTGTAACTGGATTTATAAGCCAGTCCACTCCAAAGAGTGATATTTTTCTTAAGGTCAACAATCCAATAACAAGGAGGAACTTCAAATTCCTCTGTCATTTCAGACTGTTGTTTAAGGTACTTCAAGAAATCACGAAGATACTCATACATATAAGCTTCTTCAATACGCTTCCCATCATAGCGAGAAGGAATGAGAGAAAGATTGTCATAATACTCATGCTCTCCATAGGCAATCATGACAACAGGCTTATTGATATGGTCTCCACAGAAATAAGTTAACATTATGCACACGTCCTTTCTAACTGCTTGATAGTATCAATTAAATTATCTACAATTCCTTGGAAAACGTGGAGATAAGAATCGACCCAATGATTACGATTCTTTTTATTATCACGAACACAAGTGATTTTAAGAGATTCAGTCTCTTCTACCCATGTAATGTGGATGCTATAAGAATTTCTTGGAAGTGTATCATCTCTTTCTCCAACAAAGTTGTACCGATAAGGTTCGAACTCAATAAGGTAGCGATGCTCAATATTTGCATCATGACACCAAATCTTGAAGTCACCATAGATAGATTCAAGAGTTCTAGCAAGTTTCATAGACATACCAATTTCTCCTTTTAAATATTATATTTATTAAACAGTTCTTTTTGAGGAGCAAATTCTCCATAATATTCTTTTTCTGCTTTTAGACGTTCAATAATAGCCTCATCTTTCTTTTCAAATCTGCCTAAATAAGTACGTTTTTTATCAATCCTTATTGTAGCAATCCATTTCCCATCTTTAGCTTGTTGCACTCCTGTTATTCCAGAAGTATTGTTTTTTCTTGTCTTTACATTCATTCCATTTTCAGAAACAGAAGCAATACGAAGATTGTTTTTACGATTATCTAAAGAATTTCGGTTTTTATGGTCGTAAATTGTTTTATCCTCTTTGCTTTTTCCTTTCATAATAAAATTGCTCATGGTGTAATTAGTACTATTAATACAAGTACGCAAATAAAGATAGCCATTTGCTCCTTTTTGTACTTCCCAATAATAGTTCTTAATTTTATCAAAATCTTCTAAATCAAAAAAGAATTGATATCCTTTATCTGTCCAACCAATTCCGTAATCTTCAGTTATTAAATCATATTTATTCTTCTTTCTTTCTCTTTCAGTGTTTTTCTTTCCAAGTTTTTTAGTATTTTCTTTTCTTAAACAACCACAACTATTAATAGCTTTTCCCAAATTAGAATTACTTACCGAAACTAAGTTGAAATTACCGCAAGAGCAGGAACACAACCAGTATGTTTCTTTCTTTTCTTTACTTCTTTTTTCATCTTTCGCTTCAATGGTTAAACGACCATACGTTTCTCCAATTTTTTTCATATTAAAAAATCCTTTCCTATTTTAGATGTGATAGTATTCTTACTAAGGTAATCAGAATTCAACTTATATGCACTTATTTTTTGATTTCTTTGATAACAATCTTTTTTTGTTATTCTTCCAATTGCGTCTCCCTTTCCTGTATAAATACTAATATAATATAAAGATTGTTTTTTGTCAAGATTGGCTGTAAAAGAAAAGCTTCTAACTCTATTTTGTAATTTATTCAAAATAATATCGTCGTTAATAACATTTAAAACATTAGAACAAATTACTATAAAAGGTTCGCATATCAAACTATCTTGGTTCTCTTTTTCTCCTTTCCAATAAGGGTCATAGCCCTTATAAATAAAGCCTTTGGTTGAAAGAAAATGTTCAATATGGTCAGTATAACGGCCACAACCGAAATCTAAAATCGTTGGTGTTCTTTCAAATTTAGTTAAAGACTCCCAATAATTTAAAAGCGCAGAATAATCTAAACGACCATAAATTGCTGGCAATTTTTTAGAATTGATAGATGTGTACTTAGAGGTGATAGGCTGATTTTTCATGTTAGTTCTCCTTCTCGTTAAGTTTCATTTGTTTTCTCCATTCGAGTTCATTTTTGATAATTTCAGTTATATAAGCTTTAAAATTATCATCTAGAGAATTTAAAAAGTCAGAAATGGATTGTTTGTTTTTAGCCTCATAAAGTTCTTTTCGAGTCATTACACACTTCCTTTAACAATCAATAGTAACAGTTTCTTCAACGACAAGGAAATCACCAATAAGTTTGCAGTGGTAAGTGGTGTATTCCTTGCCCTGAATAGCTTCAACAGGAATAACATCGCTTTCGTAATGCAAATATTCAAGGATTTCCTGTTCTTCGTTATGTTCAATCATAGCATCCAGATTAAGGTATTCTTCTTCACTTTGGATGGCATAGATATGAAGCTGAGTTTTGGAGCAGGAATCATCAGTGAGCCAATTGTAAAGAGTGGAAGAAATGTATTTCATAGTTAAACTCCTTTCAAATTAGAACAAATTGTTTTGTTACCAGTTACAGTTATCGGAATATAGAACATTGGCTACATAATTTTTTGCAGCTTTAAGTGAAGAGAATGCTTTCATAAAGGTGTAAACAACCACGCCATCAATAACATTCCTTCTGCTTAATTCCCAGCCTTTACGGGAGAAAACAGGACGAGAGATATAGTATCTCTCATCCTTAGACATATAGAAGTTTTCTCCTTTCGTACCAGTTACGGGCATCCAGTGAACGAGGTTTGTTATAGTCGTGTAATTCATTATAGCACTTCCTTTCTTATGATTCAATTAAAGAACTCTTAAGGTATGATTGTTACAATAACCGCATCTCCAAATAGAAGGGTTGGAGCGAATACCTTGAACTGCATTACAATCACGCTGATAAACTCTCACCACTTTTTTACAACAGTCACAATAAACTTTGTACTTACCTTTGGCTGTAAGTTGCTGTTTAAGATAATTGAGGTAGTTTACATCGAAACTACATCTTTGAATACGTGTGCCATAAACAGCATTGTATTTTGTAATAGCTTTATACCATCCGCTTGAGTGTTCATGGCTTAAACCATTATTGACACAGTGAGCTACTTCATGGATGATTGTACCTTGTACGTTGATATCGTCTCCAATCTCAAAATATTTTTTATTAAAGTTTAAAATGAAATAACGCTTACCGTCAATTGAGCGTTTAGGACAGCACTGACCGAGCCGATTCTTAGCTCTTGTATTCCATTCTGCAATGATTTTTGTTTCGGATAATTCTGTAAATCCAAGATGAATCAGATTCATTCTTGCCAGTTCGATATAGTTTTTGACAGTTTCAATGCTGGTATACTTAGACATAATTCTTAAATCCTTTCTTATTTAATAAATGTTGTTGTTAATGTTCCAAAGCTTCTTGGTCTTTGATGTCCTGCATGGTAGTTTCAACAGTGTTGCCACATTCCCAAGAATAAAAAAGTTGACCACATTCGGGACAAATGTAATCAAACTCATCATCAAAAGTGAGATTTACTTCAACCCCACAATCAGGACAACACTTGCCAGTTCCATTAATGATTCGTAACATATTATTCACCTCCTTTTAATTAATCCATGTGCCCACAGTCCCAATAGATTTCAGTACAACCAACCATGGACAGATAGTTCCTAATCTTATCAACCCACTGTTCCCAGCTCCATTCACCCTGTTTATCAGACCGAGGAATCATTTTATATTTCTGTCCGTTGTATCTGAAAATCATACCGTAACCAAGGGCACAACCTCCTTTATCTTCAGACATTTTGCATAAGTCTTCCCAAATTTGAGCGATAACTTTAAGAGCGGAGAGTTTGTAGCCATCGTAATCTTCAGGGAAGAGAAGAATAATAGGGTAATTTTTATATTCTTCAGTATCATCGGTTTCATAATCACTCCATTCATTACAAGGAGCGAAATAAAAGAACCAAGAAGTTGCAGCTTCAATATACATACCATACTTGAGGGCAAAATTCTCAAGCCATTCAGGAGTGCCTGAATACATGAGGCCAGATAAAGTTCCTTCGGAAGAGAAGCTAATGATATTAGTAGAAGGAGCGTACTCAAAATATTTGGTAGGATGAAAACTCTCCCCTTCGTCAATCCAAGAATTCAGAGGGACATATTTCTTCTCATCTTTATCCCACAGATTGCGAATATAACGAGTACGTCTGTTATTGTAATAGATACAAACATCATCAAGGCACTCATGTTCTTTGAGCAAAGATTTGAATTCCAAAACGATGTTAGCGATATCGGACTTGTTGTAATCATACTTCTTAGACATAGCAATTTTTCCTTTCTTAAATCAAATGTTGTTTGTTGTTTATGTAAATGGGTGATTAATTACCACCCATAAACATTACGGACCTGTTTACCAAGAGCGCGAGTATACTTGGTGATATCTTTAGAGGTTGCTTTACCACGATATATTTTCCAGCAGAAATTATCAAGCTGGTCAGAAGTGATTTCAGGCTTCACTTCACGATAAAGGATATAGTGAGTTCCATCATGGTGAGTCTGACGAGAACGAAGGTTATTATGAGAATCAACCCACCATTCAGCATACTCACAGTCAGACTTAAAATTAAGGCAAGCATTGATATTATGCTCATTGAGAAGGTTGTAACCCATTCTACGTCCGTTCCAGAGACCGATATCGGCAATCTCGATGATACGACCTTCAGTGGGAATATTAAGATTGCATCTTTCATCATCAAAATATAGGTTGTTTACTTCAACCATTTCTTCATAGAACTTATATTCACTCCATTCAGAATAGTCAACTCCACACTCATCAAGTCTTTCTTTGATGTCTCCAATCCAGTTTTCAAGATTAAGGTCGTAATTGCTCCAAATGATACGATTATTAGTTTTAGTAGACATAACAAAATTCCTTTCTAAATAAAAATTTTTTTAAAAGTTATTGACAAGAATGTTTTTATATGTTACAATACATATAATGTTAAGAGACCCGTAACCTCTTGACCCTATGTGTACTGTTTGTTATTTTAGATTAATATTTAAACTTCCATGAAGCCTGTCAAGACAATCACGAAATAATAAACATTAAATCTGTAGTTTATCTATTTAATTTTCTACATGGTTTTTCATCTCCTTTCTTCCTTAAGACAAGGGTTTCATTTATATGAACAGCTTACGGGGCTGGAGTTTTAAAAAGAGTGAGTAAGATGTACACTTACCCACTCTTTTATTTTATTTATTCGTCAATTTTTGCGAACTCGTTATAACGGTCAATGATTTCATTTGTTTTTGCATTTTCAATTTCAGTACGACGCTGAATTTCTTTCATCAGCTTAGAACGGAACTTATTATAAATGTCATATTCATCCCATTTAGAAAGCCAGCCATCCTTATCTTCAAGCTCACTTTTAGGACAATATTCCTCTACAGGCCACAATGTAGCATCTTGGTAAATGCAGCCTGTATAACCATAAGTTAAGGTATACTGGTTAAGGGGCGAATACCATCCGAGGCGAAGAATATAAAGTTCGCCAGTATCGTCTCTATTAAAGGAAATGCGCATAAAGTTACTAAGCTGGTTTCTGATATCAAGTTCTTCAGCAACTTTGCAAAGCTCAAGAAGTTGGTTTACAATAACAATCCATTTAGCCTCACCAATTGCTTTGATTTTAGGTGCATAGGATTTCTCAGTAAACTCATGAGTTTTCTGAGTTTCTTTGAATTTATTGATAAGATTAATCATTTCAACATCTTCGCTTTCGCTGCAAGTGACGGTAACAGTCATGTTGTTATAAATCTTAGTGTTCGTCATAATGTTTACCTTTCTCCCCGTATAGCCGTTAGGTCAGCTTAAATGTGTTGTTAATTGTGTTTGTGATTTGTTATAGATAAATGTTAATCACGAGGAGTAACATTAACCTTAAGCTTGTTTTCCTTGGCGTATTCACAAATAGCAATATATTCCTCTTCACTAATAGAACGGTTAGAATTTCCTCTTGCTTGAACAATAGCTTTGTTATTAAGCTCAATAGTAACAAGAGACTTGTCAAGTTTATCCGTCTTACGAAGGAAGATGATAAGGCAATTTCTTTTCAACACCTTTCCGATATAAGAAGAGCAACAATGATTGAGTTCAGAACCTTCGTGCTTAACATCATCAGCATTTTTAGGACGAATGACACTGTACTTCTTATCTTTGGTAGTATAGTTTTCGAAGCCTTTATAGGCATTCTCAAACATCTCAGCCTGTTCCTCTGTAAGTTTGACTTCATAGTTACGAGAAGTAATATCATGAGTCTGCTTAAGATAAGAACTATAAAGAGTGGGTTTGATATCCATGGAAGTACACATATCAAGATAGTCACGAAGCTCAGTCATAAAAGAATTCAAAGTTTTAAAGCCCTGATTGACAGCTTCTTCGCAAACATAATCCATGAACTTACCAAAGGTATAGAAATGATAGAATTTTGCATTTCTATAAGAAGTATTGTTTCTTAAATATGCGCTAAAGGTTAATTCCAATGCATTATTACCATAGCCGCCCATCTGGACATGATTAAAAGCAAATTCTTCGTCCCAATATTTTGCTTTCTCGATGATATCAAACCATTCCTGATTAGTGTAATGACAAAAATCTTCAAGAGTCATGTCATCGTTACTACCGTAATAGTAATTTTTATCATCCTGCTTGAAAGCAGACCTAATGATGGTTTGTAAGTTCGTCCAGTCGCCAATAATATTTCTATCACAGGCTTCTTTGAATTCTGCCTTAGTAAGATTGAGAAGCTTGTAGACTGGTTCGGCAGTTTCAATTTTGCGCATAAGCAAAGATTCCTGTACAGACTTGGGAGCAGTACGGAAAATAATTTCAGTGGATTTATTTCTCTTCAAAGATTCTCTTAATCTTTTAAAAGTATATTTAGGACCGATATTCTCAACAGGGATATCCCAAATCTGAGAAATAAAATAAGTGGCATCATCCCCCATACCAGATTCAAACGCAGGAACATCACCATCGCTAATAGGAGTGGCATCAGGTTCAAGAATAGGAATCAACTGTTCACCGTTCATAACAAAATTGCAAAAAGCATTATTAGTAGCAATTTTGTATCTATAATGACGAGACACAACAGCACCAAGAGAGAAGCAATAACCAACATTGACCCAAAAGTCACCACCTTTCAAATTAACCTCCTTGATGATAAAGGTCTGAGGCTCAAGAGAATCACGGTTTACAGGAGTTCCAGTAAACAAGTCAAAATACAATTCAATATCAGAACGATTAGAGCTGTAATGAACAACAATCTTCTTACCATGAGAAGTGAAATCCTTATTGTAGCGACTGTTCTGAACCTTGGTCATTTCAACTTTAGCTGCTTCAAGTTTGTCAGTAAGTTCTTTAATACGAGCATTGATTTCATTTTCCTTTTCAGAAGGTTCATACTTGGTGAAGAAGCTCTCATAATCGTGAGTGGTGGACTTGTAGAAGTTGGCGATAGCAGTGTTAGACATAATCAAATTTCCTTTCTTAATTCAAATGTTTATTATTGTTTGTAGTGACTATATATTAAAAGGAGGAGGGCTTAACCCTCCTTCACCTTTTTGCAGAAAGCTTTGTACTTCTGGCTATTGAGAACACCAAGGACAATTTTTGCACGTTCAGGTTGGCATCTGTAATAATCAGCATTATAGCCATAATGTCTTTTATAAATAAGGTCAGGGTCTTTCTTAAGCAATGCTTCAAGAGGACAATAAAGACTTGTTTTGACTTCCTCACCATCCAGTTTGTAAATCATTGTGATGTAAATATCTTGAGTAGAAGTGCTATAATCAGGAACATAAGCATCGAACTTATATTTTCCCATATAAGGATAAGCCATATAGATAGCTTCCTTAAAAGCGTCTCTAAGATGAACGCTTTGATATCGAGCAGGGATAATATACTGATAAGCATCCTCAACGTGTTCTCTTGTCCATCCACCTCTTTCTTCGGTAAAAGAGAAGTGCTTTTTAATTTGAGGAAGACGTTCATAACGACCTTCATAATAATTATTTAAGCCAAAGGACACAGGCATATAATGAATAGCACAGACATCCTTCATTTTAATTTTCTTCTGAACAAGCCAAACAAGAACTTCATGAGGGAAGCATTTCTCCCAAGAATCCCAGTTATTAATGAACTTCTTAGCTCTTTCATAGCCAATGAATTCATCGTTCATATAAGTTTCCTGATACTTAGCGTAAATCATAGTTTCGTTCTTCATAATCAAAATTCCTTTCTTTTCAATAAATGTGTTGTTATTTATATTTGAGTAGAATTATTTTTCTACATCAAAGACGATGTGTGCACTAGCGATTTTGGAATGATTAGGAAGCCTGTACAAATCCATAATCAATTCAAAATCTTCGGGCTTGAAATGAGGTTTAAATGCAAAGTAGAAAACTTTGTTATCAAGTACTTTGTGTTTTTCATCGAAGCGAGTGACAATGAACATATAGTATTCTTTGTTCTTTTCTAAGTCTGTGGAAGGTCCTTCATAAGTGATAACGAAATTGCCAATAGTCATAATTTATACTTCCTTTCTTATTCTTCTTTATCTAAAGTTTCAGAGACTTTGGTTTTGTCATAGGTTTCATTCACACAGCAGAATTCACAACATTCTTCAGTGCAACGACCATGGTTAAGTTCGTTACGACAGAAATCGGAGATAAGAGTACGAAGCTGAGAATAATCGTTAGTAGACATAGTTATATTTCCTTTCAAATTTTAATTTAAGGGAGAGAGATATTTCACTCTCTCCCTTGTTGATGTTAGATGGAGGGCTGACCAATCCATTCGATATTATTTGCTGAGATAGTCATACAACCAGAATCGTTCTTGGAAGTGAAATAACTGTCAGGGACAAAGCCAGTCTTACGGAGGTCTTCTTTGGAAATAGGTTTACCATTAAGGTAATAAGCGACACGAGGCTTATTGGGAGTATCGTACACACGGAGATACTCATTATATTCACCTTTCTTATTCACATGACAGATAATACGATTGCTGCCATCCTTCCACTGACCCCAAGGAAGTTTAGCAACAGCATCCATAGGCTTGTTCTGGGTGATGGCCTTTTCCTTTGCTTTCTTGGTATTTTTATAATTGATACCAATACGATAAGTACCAATCACACGCTTAAGGACAGAGACACCAGCTTTACGACCAAGAGCTGTAAGAGTGATATCAGAAACATAAGCCATCTTAACGAAACGACCAGCGGGGATGGAATTGACCTTGAGGTTGAAATAAGTATTATTCATGATATTTCCTTTCTGCCCGTAAACCCGATAGCACAGGATAATAAATTGAGTTATAATAAATTGAATTATACTGTTTTGAAATCAGATTTCAACTTCGATAATCTTACAGTCCCAGTTATCATGATTGTAAGTTTCAGCCCAAGCACAATTCTCAGAGAAATTGTTTTCATCATCTAAGAGGTCTTCTTTAGTAAGCGCATCTATAACTTTATCCAAATCTTCCATAGAATTGATTTCAAATTCGTAATCGTAACTGTTTTCATCAATATGTCTACACGCCTCAAAAAACTTTTCAATCATACAGATTTGTGCCTTAAGCATAGTATCAAAGAACTCAGGCTCACCAATCTCACGCTCATAGCAATCAATAACCATGTATTTCTTCATAATGTTTTACTTCCTTTCTTAATTCACAAATGTTGTTAGCACTCAGTCTGCTCAATGGTCAAATCGAAATGTTCCTGACCACGTTCTTCAGCTTCATCAATTTTTTCATTGATGTACTGGAGGAATTCTTCACGAGTTTCACAGAAGATAGCCGTACCATCTTCTTCACCGAGACAGAAAGATAAGATTTTGTTTTTCATGTTTTATTCTCCTTTAATCACGTTCACAAGTAGATGATAAATCATTTCATCCGCATCTTCTTTGTCTTGCATCATAACAGTGACATCATCAAAAGTAACATCATTAGTTACCTTGAATGTTGCCTTATCCTTGCATTGAACGATTGTAATCATTATTTTGCATCTCCTTCAAAGTAATATACAGAACAATGAAAAGTTTCTTCAAGACTGTTCTTAATTTTCATGAGTTTGTAACCATATCTTCTCTGCTGGTCAGCGAGGTCTTCATAATACAGGGATTCTTCTTGAGTTTTAGACCCAAGTGCCCAAACATGTTTGTTACGAGCATCCGCAAAATGATTGTCGATTGCATTATCAAGAGCATGATAAAGGCAAAGGACTTCATCAAGAGAATCAAACTCAATGATAGCTTTCCAGCTATCAGGGTTAACCTTCTCCATCATTTCTTTGTTACTGTTAATAAAAGGTTTGTAAGCGATAGTGTTCATAGTTAAATTCCTTTCTTAATTAAATGTGTTGTTTATAGGTGTTATGTGAAGGTGGATTACGGAGTTGCAATCCACACAACAGCAATATAGTCATCAGAAGTTTCTTTAGTTCCGTTGGTGTCCATTGTAAGGATATAAGGAGCATCTTCATACACAGCCATATCAGTTTCAAGAGTATAAATCCCATCGAAGCCATCATCCTGTGTAGCATTGAGCACTCTGAATTTATATGTGTTGTTATCAGGGTCAGATTCAACCAACTCTGCATACACAGGATAAGTGTTTGCTTCAAAAGCTACATCAGGAAGATTTGTATCAGGTTGTGTAAGCACAAGAGATTTGTTATTTTCAATCTCCCAAAGTTGAGAGTGGAGCTTATCAATTTGAGCTTGATAATCCTTAATAGAATCACCAAGAGCAATTACTTGTTCACTTCTTCCCATATACAGGAAGCACATAATCAAAGCGATGACGAGGATAAACAGATTAAGCTTTTTCATTTTCTTTATTCTCCTTTTTTATTTGATATTTTTCAAACAAATGACGTTGAGGTGCTTTTTCAGGCCCAAAAAGTTCTAATTCTTTTTGGAGTCTCCATTTTATAGCATTTTCTTTTTGATGAAAAGATTTGCTTTGGAAATGATGCTTATAAGTAATAAAGCCTAAGAAATAATTGTTAATTTCTTTTACTCCTACTACATCTTTTCCTTTTGGATTAAAAAATTCTATAACTTTAAGCTCACCAAATGTTTGTCCTGTTAAATCTATTTTTTTCATAAATCCTTCTTTCTCAGTATAAAGGAGAGCCGCTTATGCGGCTTCTCCAATAATACTGTAAACTTTATTAAGCAATGGCATCCCTACCATTACATTAGTAAATCCCATAGGAGTTTTTGCTTTTCTTAAAGCAACAGGATGACTTTCAAAATCGGATACTGCAAGAAGTCCAGCAAATCCCTTATCTTTAAAATTGTTGACATCATTTGCTTTGTAACAACGCATAAGATATTCAATTTGGCATAAATTGCGAATTTGAATAATGTCTCTATCTTCTGTTTTTACAGGGAATAATTGTTTAACCATTTCAAAAAATTGATTTTCACTGAAATTGATAGTTGCATATTTTTCAGCTTCTTTTTTAAATTCAGTCAGATATTCTTTCTGCCCTTTTAAAGTGAGTCGGGCAGCTTCAAGTTTGTAATTCATAGAAGAGCTGTGGCGAATACTAATTTCATTTACTATTCCCTTTTTGGCTCTGGCTAAACAATTAGAACAAAAGATGCGAAGACTTACATACGAGATAGAAATCGCTTTGCTACCATCATGAGAATTTTGTAAAAGAAGATAAGGCTTATAATCATCTCCTAAAATTTTCATACCTTCTGTGCTCATAGTAATAATGTTTTTAGCACCATTGGCTCCATAACTGCCAGCCGTTTCAAAATGAGCGCCCTCTTCTACAAGAGAATCAAGGAAGTCAAATGCATCTTCATTATTTAAAATTTCATAGTTGGGAGAAACGATACCAAGAGACTGCATTGTATCGGTGCGAACAGTAGCAACTTTATCTGCGATTTGATAAGGAGTCTGTACAATGATTTCTTTGTCCCCAACTTTTTGTGCTACAGGCTGAAGAAACTGTAAAGGTCGTTTTTCAACCTTATAATCAAGACCAGATAATTTAAGAGCTTGCTCAAGATTTCCGGCTGAAGTGATATCTTTACCAACACCATCGGTAAAAACAGTGCGCTGAATGCCCTCAAAACGAGAAGCAATAGGAGCAACTTTCTCGCTATTAAACTGAAGAATACCCATAATAATTCCTTTCTACGTTTAAGCTCGTCAGCTTTATTTTGTTGAAATAATTATAACTTATTAATCCGTAAATGTCAAGTATTTAAACTAAATAAAGTAAATTATTTAGTAAGAATACTTCCAAAGTAAGTCAAAGAGTTCTTGAGTGAGTTTTTCAGCTTTTTTGCGGTCTGTAACAGGCATACAGGTGTCAGAATTAATATCTTCCTTTAACTGGGTAAGAAGGTCGAGATAGCTAAGGTCGGTTTCAACAGTAGTTTTAATTTTCATTTTCTTTCCTTTCTGTACTAAAAAGTACTTGACAAGATTGATGTTATGTGTTAATATATGTACAGATGATAAGAAGAATCCTATACTTCTTACTTACCATCTATACATCTTCGTAATCAATATGTGGGATTAATTACGGTTATAGATAATCATTATCTACATAAGATTGTAGAAATAATCAACGTAGAAGATTCTCTACATAGCTTTCAACTCCTTTCCTCCTTAGACAAGGGGTAAATTATATAAACAGTTTATAGGAACTGGTTATAATCGTATAAGAGAGTTGCCTATACAGCTCTCTTATATAAATTAGTTTAAGTTGTTATTAAAGCTCGTACATACGGCCAAGAATGATAGAACAATAATAAACATTAAACTAATAGTTTATAGGAACTGAATATATCAAAAGAGAGCAGGATTTTACTCCTGCTCTTTTTCTATTGTGTATAAATACTGTTTCCGCTTTTCTTTGTACTGTTTGTTAATCTTGTACCGATAATTACCATGAGTTTTACGCTGGATTCCTTCACAGCGGTCATAGTACATACCATCATACTGAGGATATTCGGTGATAGTATTATTAGGTGTACGTTTAGACATATTTTTTACCCTCCAAACCATATTCTTTTTCACTGAGCTTGATAGTGCTGGAACTGTAACCTTGACCTTTATTGAGTACAATATTAACTGGACATTTGATACCCTTTTCATGAATCCAATTAATTATAAATTTAACCGCATCAGGGTCATTGCCTAACCAACGATTATACAAGCCGTGAATCTGAATGATTTCGTTTCCATTACTTACTTCAATCGTGTAGAAAGGAATTTCAATGTCACTATTCTTCCTTAAGAAAAGAATATTAGTATGACCTTCAGCCACACGGTTGACATAACCTCCAACACAGTGATGAAGATATACACCTTCTTTTGTAATTTTGTTCATTTCTTCAGGGATAATAATAGAAAAATTGTCATCGGCGTACTCAAACTTTTCTTTGCGCTGGTCATAAAGTTTAGCAGCTAACTTGTTCAGACGCTCCTGTTCTTCTTTATTTCTGACTTCTTTGTCTGTGATGTTGATTTCAATCAACATATTATGATAACGGTGAAGCTCATTCACGTCCTTACAAGCATACAAGTCAATATCAGGACGATTGGTGTTAGAAATTTGTTTAAACAGATTAAAAGCGTCAGAAAAGATTTTAAACACATCTTCACTTGCGCCCTTTTTATCAGTTCTTTCCTGAAGACGCATAAGTTTGAGAAGATTCTTTCTATCCCTTTCGGTTTGCTCAGAAGTTGTTGAAATGATATTTTTGTTTTTATTCATGTAGCACCAATTGTTTTTGTTTATTCTACTTCTATCTTTATAATAGGTATATACGCTATTGTCTGCACCAATAAAATACAGAAAATCATGATAATCAGAATGGACGAGATTAATTCTTTTTGCCATATTGAAATAGAAATCAGAATCCTTATCAGTAATAGAAGATAAGTTCTCAACCCCAGAAACAAAGTGTGCGGTGTCAATTACTTGCCAAGGAGTAGCGCTTGAGCCGTAAAACAAACTAGTTACACGCTCAGGATTTTGTCTCTTATTGAACATATCATCAACTAACTTGAGCTGATGCTTATTCATTCCACTAAGCTCGTAGATGTTTGCAGACTCGGAATATTTTCTACCATCAAAAAGAGCTTTTAAATCAGATTTTGCAGTGGCACTCATAAGATAGTTAGCAATGTATTTATATCCAGCTTTATAGAACTGCTCAATAAAAGGATATCTGAGAGTGTAAATAATTTTAGAGATTGCTGACTTTGCTTTGGTCATCACATCATTATCATTGATAATGGAAGAGATGTAAAACAATCTTTTAAATTTGAACATATCCTCAAAACCTTTGAAATAACAAACTCTATCAATTGGGATGCCAGCTTTTGCAGAGCTTGAGACTCTAAATATTGTATCTCCATCAAGTAGAGGAGCTGGCTCAAAGATTGTTACTTTCCCTTTGTTATCAATAAGGATGCGAGATTGTTCTGTAAACTCAAAATAACCGCCAAACTGACGAATGACACAATAATTATCACTTAAGATATTGAATACCCAAATTGTGTCTTTATATTCAGTGTGGTGTTCGTCATTCCAACTGTTTTTAACATCAACGGCTTTTTTAGGAAATTCTTTGCGAAGTTCCTCAAGGTTAATAACGGGTAAATCATTAACAAGTTTAGAAATATCTGTTGATGTTTTGGAAATGGTACGAGGATACATTGTTTTGTAATAGTCTGAGAATGTATAAGGAGTCCATTTGGTCCATCTTATTTTTGGAGAACATTCTCGTTTTGTAAACTCCTCAACTGCGTCAGAGAAATAGGAATGGACAATTGCTTTGTTCAAATCATGACAAAGATAATCTACTAAACCTAAGCTATAGAATTTACCTCCTTTAGATTCAAATGCAATGTTGCCCTTAGTATCAAAAGGCGCAGGACAATTCTTAAAGAGGAAATAACGCTCAACAAAATAATATCTTCTTTTCTCTTCAGGAATCTTTCTAATATTGATAGTCATGACACCAAATGTCAACATTTCCAATTCAGGGTAATATTTTGCATAAGCAACCTTTGCATCTTTACCAGAACATACAACAATACAATTGGTTTTAATATTGCTTACATTATAGAAACCAGTTCTCTCTTTGCGATATTCACTAACTGTTTGAAGACCCCCAACAGCTTTAAAAGAAACGATTTCATATTCACCTTCCAACAGATGAAAAGCCTTACCGTTCGCTTTCTGCTGCCAATAGACAGTGATATCAGGACAGCTATCTGGATTGGGACTGGCCGCTTCATTAGTAGATAAGAACTTTTTAACAGTTGCTTTATTCTTTTCAATGATTTCACTGGGGATGGTGTCGATGTAAGTGGTTTTCATTTTACTTTATTTCCTTTCATTTTAAAGTGGAGAGGGTATATTTCAACCCTCTCCTATTTGTTGTTGATTTGATGATGATTTATAGATAGTTAATTAAAGATTACTCCCAATCTTTCTCACAATCATCATCCTCATCTTCATCTTCATAATCATTGTACTTGCTCTCATTGTCCTCACGAATAGCATTAACTGCACGAGCTTCAAGAAGAGCTTTCAAAGCCCGTTCATCAAGCTCACAGTCGATGTCACGGGTATTACAGATTTCCTCACCAGCTTCATCGTACAAAGCCTTCTTCTCATAATTGAGAACACAGGGATAGGTGATACCATCAACCTTGACTTCAAGGACTTCATCAGGATTGATTTCCTTCTCGTTCATGGAAGCTTCGAAATTAACCTGAGCCATAACTTCCATAACGAGAGCCATACCAGTCTTATCACTGTTATCGACAATACGCTGAATAACAGCAAGGCCAGCTTCACGGTCGCGGTCATTGACAGAACCCATGCAGCCGTATTTGATTCCGTCGATGTAAAGGTACTCAAGATTGGTATTGTTTTCCTTCATAAGCTGAACGCGATTGAGGGACTTCTTGGTGTTGATGTTGATGTTAGCCATAATAGCCTTTCTCTCGTGGGTTTTACTGTCTTATTCCTTGACAAAATTAATTTGAGCTTAAAGGCTCATTGAAGTGCAGGGTATATTTCAATCCTGCACTCTATCAACCTTTAAAAGTTTAAAGCTGGGACAGTCAATAGAAACATATTCCAGCCATCCCAATTCTGGTTTTCAAGCTTTTTTAAGAGATGAGAAGGATTAATTCTCCAGTCAGGAGACTCGGGGATATCCTCATTATCCAACTGGTCAACAGGTTTGATACGATTAAAAGTGAGGAAATCAATCAACTTCTTACTGTCGATTCGATTGAATCCCTCTTCTTGAATACAAACAGCCCACATAACATTTTCCACAACTGTTTTGTGGTTGGAAGAATAGACGGGATAAAAAGAATCTCCATCATGTGCAACGAGAACGTAATTGTAATCTCTGTTATTCATATTATACTTTCCTTTCTTAATTGTGTCAAGTATTTAAAAGAAATTTCATAAACTACTTGACAAGTGTTGTTGTTTATGTTATATTACACTCATCAAGCAAAGTAGCCTGTAACTTCTACTTGATGAGTGTTGTTAGTGTTTAATCATACATAATTGGATGGGTTAATTACGGTGATAAACGATACGGATGACAGAAATCTATCTATCCATATCAACATGTAAAATTTTCTACATATTAATTTCTCCTTTCGTGAGTAATTATGTAAACAGACTTTACAGGAGTCTGGAGTCTTAAGTGAGACTGATAGTTTGGACAGCTATCAGTCTCTTTCTTTTACTTCTTGTAAATCATGTAAGTAAGAAGATAATCACGAATCTTCTCAGCAGGATGACCCTCGTGTTCTTCAATCTTATCCTGAGCAACGCGAACAAACTCGTCACAACTCTTATACTGCTTAAGATTCAAAAGGAAATAGTTGAATGCTTTGGTATCTTCGCAGTACTTGTAGCAAGCAGAGATTCCTGCCAACATACGCTGAGTATAAACCATATCATCTTTCCAACCAGTTCCTTGAAGAACAGCAAATACAAAACGAAGAGCGTTTTCACCATCGCGCTTAACAATACGATACAGTTCTTCAACTGCGTTGATGTTGTTGTAACGATTAACGGTGCTGTTATAATTGGTCTTAACAGTAAGCCCAAATTCCTTTGTAACCTGATTGATAATTACTGCTGTAGGCATTTTAGCACAAAGTTCTGCTTTATATTTTTCATATCCACGAAGGTTAGTCTTACCTTCATTCTGAGTAGCAAATAATTCGGCTTCTTCTTCCAAAGTGAGATTAATGAAGACCTTGCAAGTGATAGCATAAATGGGGAAACCTTTACTTTGCATATAAAGCAAAGCGCTTAAAGTGTGCGCACCATCCATAAGAAAAAGATGCCAAGTATTACCAACCTTACGAATAGAAGCTGCTTTAACTTCAACTTTGTTAATATTGAAATTATTGGTAATTTTTGCAACTTCAAAGTTCCTAGGCTCACGCTGATAGTGTAAATCAACTTCAGGGAGATAAAGAGGAATATCTCTAATAGCCCAATTACGACCATCTTCTTTCTTTTCAATCTCTCTTTCGACAGAGAGTTTAAGAGCGTAAACGGTTTTAGACTGTTCATTGGTAATTGCTTTGGGCTTAAGTGCATCGAACAGGACTTCGCTGACAGACTTTTCGTTCTTGACGTTGGTGAGATTAATCTTCTTCATAATTCTAAATTCCTTTCATAAATCAAAAATGTTTGTAGTTACCACTTGACAGATATCATCAAGTGTGCTAAGATGAACACAAGTAGAAAGCCTACACTCTCTACTTGTGACGCAATTAATATGAATTAATTACGATTGTAGATAATATGAATAGCAATTATCTAATTGATGAGGTCAACAGAAATAATTTTCTACATAGTATTGTCTCCTTTCTAATTTAATAAGACATTAATTCATTGTAGGCTAAATTAATGTAAAATGGTTGAGTGATTAAGTGGCGCTTAAACACTCTATTGAGGGATGGAAGTTATTTTCCATCCCTCTAACAATGTTTAAACACGTTCAACTTTGTAGGGCTTGCAAAGGTTAAAGTCAAATGAATTTACAAACCAATCAGGTTTAATTTCCTTCTTGTTAAGGAAGGAGCAAATAATACTTGGGAGAACATCACCTTTAAATAAAGTTTGTTCTTCCATTTTTAACATAACTGTTACGGATTTTCCGTATTTGTTTGTAATCTTAAACATGCCACACCTCCGTCTTGACACCCTTGCCGTTATAATAACGACGAGCACCATAATTAGTTCTATCACTGAAGTACTCAGCGCAAGGAATTAACTCCTTACGTTTTCCTTCTTTGATTTCTTTGAGTGAAAGATTGTAACATTGTTCAATCTCACATTTGTCACAGGCTTTGCAACTTTTACCTTTGCAGATGTTAAGGCAGAAGTTGTTTTTGACTTTGCGGAGATGTTTAACGCCCCAAGAACTATTCATCTCATTGAGAGTGTCCTCAAGAGTATAGTTACGACCCATAACACTAATCTTTTTCATTTTTACTTTGACTCCTTTCAAGTCTGTATTAAATTTGATTTTGATTCGGTTTTAAGCTATCTGGTTAAAAGCAAACACGCTTCTTTCTGATTTTAGTAAGCATCCAACACCAAGGATGTCCAAATTCATCTTCAAGTGGAGTAACCTTAATGGTTACAAGAACCTCAGTGCTGATGTGTTCGAGCACATAGTCTAAATTCTTGAGAGAGAACACATATCTTTCTTTCGTGTCATCTCTGGTGCTTTTTGCGCACCATCTAATGACTTCCTTTAAGCCAGAATCAATCAGGCAGTTCAGATTCCCGTAGGTATCAAGCGCTTTATTGAGCGAAGGTGCTTCTAAATGGGTGGGGTTGTTGGTGAGAGAACGAACAGTGTTTTTCATCTTCTTGGACATGACTTTATTTCCTTTCTTTTGTCAAATTGGTTGTTGATACTTACATTTGCTTGAGATATTTAGTACTAAGCTCAAGTTTAGAATCCATTGTGAGACCTTTTTCACGTTTAATTCTTCCTCTGAAATTGTTTAATGCTTGTTTTTCAGAAGAAGCCATTGTGTAGCCCTTGTAATGACAATATGGATTAAGCCATCTTGTTACAGGACCATCGTAATAATACTTAATTTTCATAAAGTACTTGACAATCTCCTTTCTTTGTGTTACAATTCAAATATAATAAGAGAGATGCCTACACACCTCTCTTATTTAGGGAAAGATAATTACTCTTCTTAGAAGTTGTAATTCTTGAGGATAATGCATACAACAACATTAAAGAAATAATTAATGCTAATAATTTTCTTCATTATTTAACCTCCTGAAGAAAGATAAAAGTAAATAAGGATGTAGGCCCTTATTTACTACAGAGGAGAGATGTGTTGGGTCTCTCCTTCTGTTATATTTGAGTAGTTTAACGACTTGCTCAGGTCGAGGGGTCGGTACTTTGGGTTTTAGTTCTGATAATTATCACTTACTAGAACCCACTCTTCACCCTTACCATCAATGAGATGAATTGTTGTCCCATCTTCACAGATTGTAACAGACTGAAGACCATTAAACCAATCTTCTGTACTGGAATAGGCTTCTTCATAGCCTTTGTCGTAACCGGCGTTATATGCACCAGTTACGTCCTCGTTAGTGAAGATTTCAGCGGGGATGCTCTTACTGTAATCAATATTACAGATAAGAACAACGACAGAAATAGCAAGGATAGCCATGATGATGAACATGGCACGAGGATTCATGCTCTTCTTATGAGCGATTGCTTCGATATTGATGATAACGCCGTATGCAATCATAACGATTGCAAGGGCAACAGCGACCATAATGACAGAAGACATATTGATATACATACTTCGATTCCTTTCTGGTTTTATTGTCTTTTCCTTGACAAACATTTATTTATGTGTTATTATGATGGTGAGAGAGTTGCCTACACAACCCTCTCGATATTCAATTATTCTTAGAAGTTGTGGTTCTTGAGAATAACAATACTGACTACGTTGAGAGCGTAATCAACAAAAGTAATTTTCTACATTTGCATCACTCCTTTCATAATTTAATACTTAGTTATAGACTATGTAGGTCATCTATTACTAAGCAGAGAGCTTATTCACACTAAGCACTCTATTAAGCCCACCATCAATTATGATGATGGGCTTTAACAATGCTTACATGCAATGCAATGTATTATAATAATAATACATTGTACGGTCAAATTCTCTTATAACGGTTTTTAACTCGTTTGAGTCCTTTAGAAGAGCAATTAATTTACCCTTCACTCTGTCAAGGCGATACATATCATTGCTCTTAACAGCGTAGTAACCATCTACGTGGATGAGTTTGTTGACCTTGTTACGCATCTCAATATTCATTTTTTCTTTTGTCCTTTTCAAAAAGTACTTGACAAGTACAACTTTATATGTTATACTTGTTTTAGATTGAGGAGAGAAGCTAGTAACTCCTCTCCTCTTTTGGCTAATCATCTTATACTTAGAAGTTGTGGTTCTTTAAGATGATTATTGTGACTACACCGAGAATGTAGTCAAGGGGAATTATTTTCTACATGGTGATTTCCTCCTTTCCGAGTGCGATTTGTACTACTAAGCACTCTATGAAGCCCAGTATCTTTTCTCTTTTGTTAGAGTTGATACTGGGCTTTAACAATGCTTAGGAATTGAAGGTGTTCCAGTAGTAATACATCGCTCTATCGAACTCTGTTACTGCGGCTTTCAGGTCAGTGCTGTCCTTTAAGAGAGAGATTAACTTTCCCTTTGCTCTGTCAAGACGATACATATCATTGTTCTTGACAGCATTATAGCCATCATGATGAATGATATGATACACCTTCATTCGCATCTCCGTATTCACTTTTTTTTGATTCCTTTCGCTCCTTTCTCAAGGGAGACTTTAAAATTTATTATTGCCGAGACTTGTGGAATAGGACTCATTTGTTTATACTCGTTGAATCCTTTAGAGACGAGTTGAAGAAGAATTATTCCTTAGTCAAAGGAATATTCGTATTCCTGACCATAGAAATTTAATACATAACCATTTTCGTCAGATTCGACGAGAACGGCGTTTTCAATAGTCTCGTTAATGGTTTTTTCAACCAGATGGTTGCAAAATTTTACGCAACTAAGACCAACGAGAACGATGATAATGAGAGTGATGATGAATTTTTCTTCCTTGTTGATGTGTTTCATTTTCTTTGACTCCTTTTAATTTTTATTTGTGTAAGGTCGAATTTACATTTTTTATCTTAATAAATTAAGATAAGTACATGAAATCAGTTGGAAGTAGGGGTAGCCAAAAAAATCAAAAAAAATCAAAAAAAATCAAAAAAAATCAAAAAAAATCAAAAAAATTTCAAAAAAAATTAAAAAAATCACCTCAATCCTTCCCTCTCAACCACTCAATTTCCAACAAAAAAAGGATAGAAGCCATCACAGCCTCTATCCTTAATTCACATCATCATATCTCACTTATTCATTCCACCCATCAAATATGCCCTTCTTCCATAACATTCAGCAAATCACTCCAAAATGCCCAATCCCATTTTTTACTTCCAATATCTTTTTCTCCCAAACCAATACCATTTCTTTCTTTTTCAACATAATCTTTCATCACACTCAAAACTTTCCCGTTAATAACCAAACTTGCTTTATCATCCCACAAAAACTTCCTATATCTCTTACCCTCACCTCTACAGTTTATCTTCTCAGTATGTCTCATCTTAAACCCATGCATTTTTTTCCAGTTATTACTACAGAATAATAAAGCTTCATCATTAGTAATTTTATTATTCTGGTAAGCAAAATTCAATATCTGAATAAAGGGTCTATTACTATTTCTAGCTTTGAGTTCAAAATATCTTCTGATAATATCATTCATATTTTTCTTTCTTAAAAAATTCCTTTCTATTTTTATACCTTTCTTTTATAAGTATATTTCTTTTATAAGTATATTTCTTTTATAAATAATTTGTTTATAATTTCTTTTTAAATTTAATTCTTCATCTTACCTATCAAATTACCCATCTTAATAATTTAAATCCAAAATAGAAAGATAAGTATGAATAAATTATTTATAATCACCTAAAAATTTTATTGTATTTCCATGATATATTTTCTTCTTACCAAAATTCTTGTTACATACCTTAAACTATTTACAGGAATATCATACAATTGGTCAAGATTATCCAATTTATAAAAATGATGAATTTGACCAAGTTCATCTTTTTTAGATATAACTAAACGAGGATTACTTTTAGCTTCATATTTAATTTTACTTTCATGCTTGTTTTTCATCGAAATAAATCCTCTTTATATATAAAATTATTAACTTCTTTTGTTAAATCAACTTTTGTACCGTTATTATTAATAACATAGTCATAAGCAATTCCTGACTTACTTACGCCATCATCAGCATGATTACCATATTTACTATTTTCATTTAAAACTTTTCTCTCAACTTTAATGGTTTTACAATAAATTCCTTTTCCACGACAATATTCTTTAATCCATATAATATCTTTATCTTCTCTTGCATGTAAAAATAGAATTTTTCTATTAAAAGTAATAAAATGATATACTTCTTCAATTTTTTCTTTGAGATATTTATAAGTTACATTATCCCAATAATCAAGCATATCTTTTAATTCACAAAGGAATCGTCTATCCATAGGTCGTTTAGTTTTTTCATCCCAACCCATTAAAGAAGCCCACTTTTTAGCAGGAGCAGAAGTGTAATATTTATGGACAAGACAATGAGGGTCAAAATTATTCATAGCTATCCAGACTAAATCACAAAAAGTATCTTTACCAGACCCACCTGAACCATTTATAATATAAACTTTAAAATAAGCCATTAATTTCTCCTTAATTTAGTATCAAAAACGAACTTTTGAACTACTGTGCCACTGGTGGGACATACTCATCTGGAATAATGTCTCTTGGATGATTTCTTCTTGGAATGATTATTATTAGAAGAAATAGTAGTAGTGGTGATAGTAATGGTGCTGTCAGAAGAAGATGTAGTATTATTCTTCTTAATAACTTCTTTCTTACCATCAAGTCCAACAATAATAATATCTTCATTCTTAGTATTAAGAATAACAAAAGGTCTTTGAACGCCACAACAATTCTTTTCAGCAGCTTCAAGAGCAGTAAGAATATGCTGTTCAGAAGTAAAATCTTTCATGTATTTAGTAGTGGCGTAAAGACTTCCCTTAGCTGTTACTTCTCCACAACCAACAGCAGAATAACCAGATAGAGGTTCAAGAACAGAATAATCATTCTGAATTTCATAAAGTTTTCCATCAATACCGACTAAGAAATTACCACCTTTATCTCCATTATCCTTAATGCCATTTTCAAAAAGCGTAATAATATTAGGAATAAAAGTAGTAACCATATATTCATGATTTACTTCGGTTTCGCCAGAAGGGATTTTATATTTATCAATTTCAGGAAATAAAGTCTTGCTATATTTAAGCAAATCAATATGTCTAAAGGTAGAAGTACTACCCATAACAACATTTTTTAAAGTAGTATTTCTGAATACTTTAGGATTAGATTCGACATCTTGAGTATAACCATTACTACCAAGGCTATCAGCACCAATCCAAGTAATATTATTTTTCTTATCAGTAAAACCAACGATACAAGTCATAATTAATTTATCCTTTTTTAATCATTTTTTAATTCTTCTTTTAATTTGTAAAAAGTTTCGTTATTACAGATATTTTTTTCAATTAATTTCAATTTTACTAAACTTTCCAAATATTTTCTTAAAGTAGTTTCAGAAACAGAAGAAATTTTTGAGAGTGACTTTATAGTAAACACTTCTTTATTAAGCCACCCGTTAGGAAAGGCTTTATTTAAAGCTTGATTTCTATTAATTTTCATTTTTAAAAGTAAATAAATATTTAACATAGTGTCTACTTTCATTTTTTCTTTGTGTTTATTTTTTAAGCAATAATTCATAATTATTAAATATTCTTTAAGAGATAATACTGTAAATTTCCCACTGATATTTTTATATACTTCAATAGAAAGTGTATATTGAGGAAATCTTTGATATTTATCATATAATTTCTTTTTTTCAATATTAATAATATCAACAGCTTTATCTATTTGAAATTCACAATGATTAAAATAATCAGAATATTTGGGGATATCAATTACTGATTCGCAAATGACTTTTTTCTTTGAATCAACAATAGTATTAGAGAATAAATACAAGCAAGAAAGAATTTTATCAATTTTAGTAGCTTTACTTTTTTGATTTTCTTTTTTATCATCTATATAACATTCTTGCAAAAATAAAATACTACTATTTACTTTTCCTAATAGATTTTTATTAATAACAAGAAATAAATAAGTTAAAATGGCATATGAATTAATAGCATTAGAAATTTCTATAATTCCATTTGGAATAGCAATATAGGTTTCATCTTCATTTTTAAGAATAATTTCGTTATTATTTTTAGTCATAGCATACTCCTATTTTTAGTGTTTTTATATTATCATGATTTTTTTCTCTTGTCAAGTTCTTTTTGAAGTATTTTTATTAAGTATAGAGTTTTTAAGATAAAAGTTGCATAAAATGCCAAGCGATGCACATCGCGCGGCATATTGTGTTTTTTCTATATATATAGTGTTATATTCTACAAAGCAAAAAGGACGGCAAAAAAACCTTGAAAAATAGAGGAGAAAACAACTTTTTTTTACAGATTAAAAAGGTATGATTAAAATTAGCCTATTTTTAGTTTTTTCAAAAAAAGAGCTTTATGTAGTCATACATTTTTAATCTGCTTCTTCTCCTTTGATAAGAAACATAGCATAAAGCACTTTATTTGTCAATGGTTTTTACGATTCCACAAAAAAAGTTAAGTGAAGAGATTGACAAAAACAGAAATATGTGTTACAATTCAGACAAGTAAAAAGACAAGTGATAAAACTTGTGATAAAAATATAGAAAGAGAGGTACAACAATGTATAATTCTTAAGCAAAAAAGCAATGCAAAAGCATAGATGAATACATTAAAGCAACCGATGGAGATTGTAAAAAATATAGATATAGACCTTAATAAGAGGACAATTTTTTTAGATGTGGATGATGTTTTGTTAGATAGTTCAGTAACAGTAGTAAATATTTTAAATTAGCGTTATGGCTTGAATAAGACTTTAGATGATTTAGTAGACTGGGGATATAAAAGTATTTATAGAAATTTAACTAAAGAGCAAGTTAGCGAAATCTATGAATCAGAAGAATTCTGGTCAACAGTTAAGCCAAATGAAACACTAATGAAAGTTTTAGAAAATTCTGAAAATGATGAGCGAGGAATCTGGCAACAATATAATTGGATTTTACTTACTAAAGGCTCAAAAGAATCATTAAAGAAGAAGCTTGATTATTTAAATGCGATTCCTTTTTTTGAACGCAATCAATCGAAATGGCGGTATTTTGGATTAAGTCATGGAGAAAAGAAAGAAGACGTTCATATGTTAGGACGGATTCAAATTGATGATAATTATAGTTTTCTTAATAGAACTGATGCAGATTTAAAGATTTTAGTAAAGAATGGTAAGGATACAAAGTTTAATCGACCTAAAGTTGAGACTGAGAATCTTGAAAATCTTTATATTGTAGATAATATTTCCCAAATTTTTGAAATTTTAGAATTTATAACAAAATTAGACACAGAAGATATTGGCCTTGATGGTTTTGATATTATGGATATGATTACCGAGGTTAATCAAATTATTTAAATTCCAGTGAAGGAAGGTAACTAAGTGCGTTTATTTTACACCGTTAAGCTTAACAGTGCATTAATTAAAGAAAACGGCTATAATTTAGACATTAGTTTTCAAGATTGCTTAAAGAGTAATCTAATTGTTTCTTTAGCAGATAGTCAAATGCTAAAGAGTATTCGTGATATAACTGGTTAGAAGATTGATAGGGTCCAACTTGAAGAATGGTACTCTGAAAGAGATAGATTAAAAAGAAAGAAAAATAGCAAAATAAACCGTGAAAAAATAAAAGAATTGCAAAACAAAATTTATAACATGATGTATATTCCTGAATATATTACTGTTACAATGGACAGCGTAAAGGAATATGAAAAGATTTATAAAAAAGGTTTTGTGTTCAATGGGAAAATTTACAAAAGACTTTCTTGTTCTGCTTCTCAAGCAAGAGTTAGCACAGTTGTTTTTTGTGATGAAACCATAAAAACAGAATTAAAAAGAAGACTTGATAATGGAAGAGATTTAAACCATCCATTAGCTCCAAGTAAATATAATGCGTATTTTGGTTTATATTCAAGCGCAACCAAAGAAGTAACAAAGCCTCGTTTTTGTGTTGTACCCGATTACTTGGAAAATAAGATGGTTGATGTTGATTTTATTATTGAACAACCTGTAGACCAAGATGATATTATAGAACCAAGAACAATTGATATTGAATTTAACAGATTTGATGGTTCTGGATTAATTAGCCCCCAAATGGCTGAACAATGGGGAAAAGACCTTGGAGAAGATTACACTCCCTGTCAATTCTGTATTAGATATGCATTTACTAAAGGAATGGTAAATGAATTTGATTTTATAGAATGGTGCAAGGAAGAAAACAATGGTAATTATTTAATCAAGGATGTATATGGTAAAATTCGAGATTTGAGAGAAATAGATGTTATCCTTACAGAGGGGCAAGTTAAATTATGGGACAGTTGGGATTCTCAAGAAAGTTTGGAAGAGAACGGAGATAAGAATGGAATTTATTTCGGGGTAACTAAATATACTCCAAGAGAAGATAAAAAAGTTCTTACTATGAATTATCAATTCTTGCAAACTTTAAATTTATCTAATGAAAATATTAAAACCTTATGCCAAGATACAGTAGATTACATTTCTGGTGTAAGTGGAGATAATATTTACTATACACTTTTATATTTAATGGGAGATAGCTATGATAAAGAGCGCATCTCTAAATTTATGAATAATAGTGAAGATTATTGGTTAAAAAGTTTAATTCTTAATCAAACTTTGATTAATGACAAATATTCCAAAGAAAAAATTAGAGATTTAATTGCAAAAAGAATTCAATTAGCTTGTTTAGGTAAAATAAATTGTGAAGGTAATTTTAGCGTAATTGTTCCTGATTCATATGGCTTAATGCAATGGATTACTGGTCAGAAAGTAACAGGATTGCTTAAAGAACGGGAATTCTATATGAATTATTGGGCTAAAAAGGATGAAGAAAGAATTGCTTGCGCAAGAAGTCCAATGACTCATTTTAGCGAGTGGTATATAGCGAAGAATAAATACAAACTTGATAAAGATTATCGTTACATTTTTTCATCTGAGGAAGTAATTGATAGAGATATGCGGATGTCTGACGAAGAAGTTGTCAGAAAAATAGAGAAATATTTTAAATTTTCTTATACTGGTATGATAACTAATATTCATGGTATTTACACGATGAATTTTTCTGGCAGTGATTTCGATATGGATATTGCTGCAAATTTAGTAAGACCAGAAGTTATCAACGGTAAATTTCCCAATCAAAGAGTAGTTACTTACCAACCTAAAAAGCCACATAAAAAAATATTTACAGAAGATGATTTATTTTCTACTGACACTTTCAGTTTTGGTACAAGAATTGGTCAAATCACTAATGTCTCAACTACATTTTGTGCCTTAATTGCAAATTTTGAAAAGGGAACTCCTGAACGTAATTTACTGGAAGATAGAGTTAAAATGTGTTGCGGGAGTTAGAGCCGCTAGATTGATAAGACGAAAATTGGAGAAAATGTCAAGGCCGAAGCAACCATTTGGAAACAATATCAGCATCACACTAAAGATGAAACTTTAGAAGAAAAAGAGAAAAAGGATTTTTATAATAGAATTTTAGCAGAAAAGAAGCCTTATTTCTTTAAATATAAATATAACAAAACCAACAAAGAGTTAAGAGATTTCATTAATAAGAGTAACGAAGATTGCCAAATTAGATTTGCCATGACGTTAGATGAACTTTTAAACAAAGATGAAAACGAATTAACTCAAGAACAGAAAGACTTTATAAATTATTATCATTATTATTACCCTGTTATAGATTCTCCTTGTGTAATGAATAAAATTTGTAAATATATAGAAAGTATAGATTTTCAAATCAAGAAAAAGATAAAGTCAAATGGAGATTTTGATTATAAATCTTTACAAAGTAAGGACTTTGTTTTAAATAGAGCTTTATATCAACAGATTTTAGAAAAAGTTGTCAACACAGTTAAGAGCTGGGAAGAAAAAAGGAAGCAAATTTACTCAAACATGGTTACAAGAGTAGGCTTCCAAGAGAATCTTGATAGAGAAATTTTATATCAAAATTTAAAGAACGAGCTAGAAGATATTTGTTCAAACTCTGAGCAATTGGCTAATCATTTAATATATTTATTTTATGTTGATAAACCTTCTTACAATAAGAATATTTTATGGGCTGTTGCTGGTAAACAAATTTACGAAAATTTAAAAGGGAAGACAACTAGTTTTTATTACCCTTTAAAGAATGATAATGGCTCTTTGAAATTCTTATATGATAATTTTTCTATCGAGAGATATTTAGTTAGTGATTTAGAAGGAGAAGAAATAACAAATGATTGATATATATGATGAAGTTGGTTATATTAAAAATGTATTGCAATCAGGTCTTTCTTAGAAAGAATGGAAAAGAGATTTAATTCTTCTTATTAGATATTACAAGCTTGAAGGAAATAAAAAAGCAGAAGCCAAGTTAAAAGCTAAAGAAAAATGTGAGCGTTATGTTGTAGGCTGGAACAAAAATGTTCATTATGCGACTTTTAACAATATTTTTGAAAAGGCTTGGAAAAAGGAAGACCCTTTAAGACAAATTAAGCAAATAGAGTTTTCCAAGGAAGTGTTAGACTGGTTTTTAAATTTAAGTGAAACCAGTCTAACCCAAGAAGAATTAGAATCGTTAAGAAGCAGAAGGTCAAATGTAAAAATTACCAAGAACCCCATGAATATAAGAAGAATACAATTTCTTTTTACTATTTTTGTGTGGGTAAAAGTTCAAGAAAATTATTTGGAAAAGCCAGATAGAATTTATTGGACTGATAGAGACCGAAAAAGGTTTAAACAAGACGCTGGTCTAACGGCAAGTTTTTCTTTAAAAAACGAGAGAAATCTATTGTATGATATGGGATATATAGATATAAATCATGGGTTAGGTATCCTTCCCAAGTTTATGAATAACGAAGTTTTTTAGATTCCCGTCACAGATAAAAATAGAATTTTATTAAGCGGTGACGATTTATATAATTGCGGAAATTGGATAAAAAGTCAAAAATTTCCGCATTATAGATGTGAAAACTGTGGTAAATTGGTTATTTATAAACCTAATAAAGCTGGTGGTAGACCACCAAAATATTGCAAAGAGTGTGCTAACAAAATAAGAAAGTTAAGAATTTTTAAAGAGCGGCAAAATTTAAGAAAAACAAAATGCGTTAAATGTGGTAAAGAAATAGAAATACATAAATTTGCTCACGTTTCTACTGCAATGTGTAGAGAATGTTACAACAAAGAAAAAAATGGAGAAGAATAAAAAATACTATCTGTTTTTCTTATGCGCAAGTAAATTAAAAGAGTCTGATATTACTGGATTAAAAGAAGTTGCAATAACATATAAATGGATTGGTTGCATGAAAATATCTAACAAATTATTTAATAAAGCTAAAAATAGTTTGCTAACAGAAAAGGATTGCTCTTTATTAAAAGAAAAGAGTCTATGTTTATTTTGCGAAGCTTTAAAAAGAAAAGGATATATCCATAATATTACACTTTATAATTCTTTTTATTTTAGAGAAGTTAAATTTTTAAGATGGGAAGAATGTTCTTTTGAAGAAATAAATAATTACTTGTCTTTTTTCATTAAAGAATATCACACAATTACAACAACTCAAACAAAAGTCGGAGTAAATTTAAAAGAAGAAATAGTAAAGTCAACTGATGATGAGTTTGTTGGCAAAGATTGGTTGGATAAAGAAGGAAATTGGCTTGTTTATCAGCATTTGAGTCCAAATGGAAAATCTTATATCGGTATTACTCAACAATCTCCACAAACAAGATGGCGCAATGGAGACGGGTATTATAAGCAAAAGAAATTTTATAATGCTGTTAAGAAATATGGGTGGGGAAATTTTCAACACAATATATTAAAAGAAAACCTATGTGAAGAAGCTGCTTCTTATTGGGAAAAGTATTATATTAAAGAATTTAACAGTTATTATAACGGTTATAATGCGACAGAAGGTGGCTTAAATGAATATTAAGAAAAACACCCTCCTCCGCGAAACTCTATTTTTAAAAGCCGCAATTTATATGGCAAAAACGACCATTTTTCAAAAAACAGTGAAAAAATTAAAGGAGAGAAGAAGTAAAATCTCTTCAAATTTAAAAATAAAAAGGATTGATAATTTATGATTAAGGTTTCTAAATACGAGCGTAAAGAATTAGAGAGAGTTGGTCTTCTTAAGGATAGACGTGTTGGTTTAAATCCACAGGATGCTAACTATACTGTCACTAATAGAGAACACGTTGGTCGTGATAAGACTATTTATGTTGCTGAAGAGCCTGAGATTATGCTTTTCCTTGGAAAGTATGATGACCTCAATCTCCAGAGAATTAGTGTAAATCAGTATAAGAAGCTTGTCGAAAAGAAGATTTTGAATGATGCAAATACTCAGCGTTGGGGTGAGTATAAGGTCAATGCCATTTGTTTCCAAGATTCTTATGGTGTTTACCGTTGTAAGAAGATTTCTAAGATTATGCTTGAACTCGGTATTTGGAGCAACAATAAATCTAGAGGAGGCTACAAGTTTGTGCCGAAGGTTGTTGAAGCTCATACCGAAGATTGATAGAAACTGTTTCTAAAATTTTTGAGAAAATTTTTCAAAAACTCTTGACAAGGATATAAAATTGTGTTATATATAAAGCGAGTCGAGGGAAAGCCTTGATAAATAAAGGTTTTAAAAGGTAATTTTAAAAATTAAAATTTAAAAGATTTAAAGGAGTATTTAATATTATGGTTAAGAATGAGTTTATTGCTGCTATTAAGGACACTGAGGTTTGCGCGGATATTTCTAAGAAGGATATTGAGGCTGTCATCAAGGGTATTGATGAGGTTATTACCAATGTTGTTGCTTCTGAGGATAGTGTTAAGCTCGGAAGCTTGGGTGTTTTCTCTGGTTACACCCGTCCTGCTAAGACTGTTAGGAATCCTCGTGATGGTTCCAAGGTGGAAGTTCCCGAGAAGCATGGTTATCCTAAGTTTAAGTTCTCTTCTAATATGAAGAAGTGTGACTAATTACAAAGTAGATTTCTTTCGGATAAAGAAGTCTGTATAAATTAAAAGTTAGCTCCAAGTCATTTCAATGGCTTGGAGCTTTTTATATAGGTGATACAATGACAAGATTTAGACTGATTAAAGCAATTATGGAAGAAACTGGATACGATAAAGAAACAGTTGCTAATGTAATTGAATCTTTAGAGTATAAAATTCTTGATACTATTGCTATGGAAGATTAGCTTGATTTTGTGTTTGGTTCTATTTATGGAACTACTAAACCATCTCATAAAATTACTGGCTATGTTTCTGTTCTTCCCGAAATTCAAAAATAGAAGGCTTGGTCTTCTGCTTTTTTAGGATATCCAATGATTAAGTTTAGTAGAGAAGCTAAGAATTGTGATAGAGTTTATGCAAATGAATTCTTCGCTTGGCCTGAGAATAGATATACTTCGTTAGCTAGGAAGTATAGACAAGACGTTGGTGAACCTGAAATTCCAGAATATGAAGGACTTCCTGAAGAGAAGATTTAGGAATTATGTCAAAAAGCAGATGAAGAAAAGAAAGGCCCTCAAACCCCTCATCAAAAAGCAAGAGAAGCAAGCAACGAAAGAAAAAAGATTAAACATCAAGAAGCTCGTAATGCTTTAATGAGGCAAATGGACTTAGAAAAACAAAGAGCAAATGGTGTTGCTGAAGAAGATTTAATTGAGCGACCATTTGAAGATATTCTAGAAGACATGAAAGCCGAATGGTGGGAAAAGCATAAAGACTATCAAAGACTTTGGGAACCTTATCTTGCTGACCCTACAAGAGTTCAAAAGAAACATGAGCAACAGCTTAAACATAGAAAAGAATATAATGAGTGGATTAAACGTCAAGCTGAACTTAAAAAGAAACGAAATGAAGTTTGGCAAGGTGAAATAACAGATGACGGAACAATAGTTGAGACAAGCGACAGTTGATTAGTTTAATAGATGGCTTGGTTGGAGTCAATCTAACGAAAAGTATAAAATAATTGTCGATATTTATAATAAAATAACTCCTCTTCCTGCAAGTCATAAACTTTTATATACAGAGCCTTGGTGTGCTGCTACTGTATCGGCTGTAGCACAAATGATGAATTTAACTAATTACATTTATCCTGAATGCAGTTGTAATAGAATGATTGCTTTGTATAAGAAGTATAATAGATGGGAAGAGAACGATGCTTACAAACCCCAACTTGGAGATTTGTGTTTCTATGATTGGGATGACAATGGTGTAGGCGATTGTACTAGTGAAGCTGAACACGTTGGAATGGTTTATGAAGTTTCTGGAAATTCTTTTAGAGTTATAGAAGGGAATTATTCTAACGAGGTTAAGATTCGTTCAATGGAAGTCGATAACAAATATATTAGAGGTTTTGGCTTGCCTGATTATGCTAAAGCGTGTGTTGGATATAAACTACCCATGTATGAATCGAAAATAAAAACAATCGCTGGACAAGTGCCTTATTTACATAAAGGCTCAAGTAATGAAGCTGTTAAAGTGGTTAAATTACTCTTTAATAACTTAGGATTTAATTCAGGTGATGATTCACTCTTCGATGAACGCCTTGAAGCCGTAGTTACTCAATACTAGAAGATGTACGGTTTAAGACAAAATGGCGTTGTTAGTAGAGATGTTTGGTTGCTATTACTTCAAGGGAAGCCTAAAAAGTAATTTGTTTTTACCGAGAAGTGTTTATTTATTAAGAGAAGGATGGTGAATTTTTATGGCTGCACCCACTCGCAGAAAGTCTCTTAAAGCTCTAATCAAGGAAGTGACGGTTGGATTAGCCAACACATTCCGTAATAATATTAATGAGAACAATAAAAATATTGCGGAAACAGTGGATAATTTACCAGACATCGCAATTAGCAAGGAACAACCTACTGATTAGAAAGCTGGAGATTTTTGGTTCCAAATTGTTGATTAATAGAAATTTGTGAGTCAATAGGATTAAAAGGATTAGAAGGTGTTAAATGGCTAAATTAACAAATGCTAGGGCCAAAGCTAACATCGCAAAGGAACAAAAAAGATTAGACGCAATTCAAAAGAAATTAGAAACTCAAAGAAAAAAAGAGGAATTCGGAGAATCTTGGAAGTATTCTTTGAAAGATGAACATAAACAGGCTCTTAAAGAAATTGTTGGCGATATTGGAACACCAAGTCTTAAAGATACTGTTGATTATAATACTTTTTTTGACCCTATCAATTTTTATAAAGATGAAGATGGTACTGTAAGATAGCTTGATTATAAGAAATATACCGAGTACGAAGAAGCTTATCAGGAAATTATTGATGACTGTGATAAAGTTATTAATGATGAAATTGATACTTCTAAAGATTCTGCTTCTGATTAGTTAAGTGAACAGTTAACCAAGAAAAAAGAAAAAAGAAAAGAAAAACCTAAGCTACCAGAATATTTGCAAAAACTTTATCAAAGTTGGATGAAATATTTTAATAGGTTTATTCCTTTGTATGATAAATATGTATGTTCTTGTTGTGGTAAAGCTTTACCCCAAGAAAAGTATTTCTTGGCATATAACGAAGGAAATTTGGGTCGTATTGAACCTAATGGTAGAATGCATACTCATATTTGTATAGATTGCTGTAAGAATTTATATGAATATTTGTTTTATGAAAAAGCTGATAAAGATGGTGAAAAGGCTATGAAGTGGCTTTGCAGCTATCTTAATATATATTACGATGATGTTAGTTATTTTAAGGCTAAGAAAGCTATGGAAGAGAAAGATAGAAAAACTCATATTGTTGAAGAATATATGAATGTCATTTCTCGTAGTGCTACTCTTAAGGGTAAAGTTTTCTTGGAATCTCCTGATGTTGATGTAAGTCAAAACCAAGGTGATTCAAAAGCTGATAAAATAATTAATAGTAAAACAGGTAATGTACCTGAAGATTTAGAAGAAGAATGGAGTAAAGCTGACCTTGAGGCAAAAAGACAAGTTATCAAGATGGTCGGCTATGACCCCTTTTACTTTGAAGTTGAAAAAGATAGAAAAATTCTTTATAAAGACTTACTTGGCATGATGGAACAAGGCATGGAGCTTGATGGATTAAAGGTTCAAGCAGCTATTTAGATTGTTCTTTCTTTTAAAAATATTCGTGAGTTAAACGAAAAATACAGAAAGAAGAGCGATACCGATGCTCCTGTTTCAGAATTAAAAGCATTGTCTGAATTAAAGAAAAAAGAACTCGAAACAATTACAAGCTTTAGTAGAGATAATGGCTTCGGTGAGCGTTATGCTATTAGTAAAGCTAAGGGTGAAAATACTTTCTCTGGTATTATGGCTAAGATGAATGAGATGAAATATGAAAATGCTATTCTTAATATGTACGATGTTGAGACTAGTAAGAGTATTAATCAAGCTGCGGATGCAAGTTTTGCAGCTATTTTTAATCAACTTAGTATGAGTGAAGCAGAAGTATATAAAACCTGTCAAGATTAGCTTAAGAAATTGCTTGCATTGTAGAGAGAAAACGCCACACTTACGGAAAATTTGAGATTGGCTAAACGTGAATTAGCCGAAAAGAAATTGGAAGAAGAAAAACGTTAGTATGATAAGGAACATGACGAAGATGGCGGAAGTTGGGGTGGTTATTAATGATTAATGTTATTTTTAATGATTTTAATTATGAGCTACTCCCAAAAAGAAAAGAAATTTTTGAAAAATATACCAAGATAATTTAGTGGGGAAGAGCAAACCCCACAAGATTTATTGAAGATTTTTTTAAAATATAGCTAACTGATATGCAAAAGTATGTTTTGCTGAGTAGTTGGTGTCCTGCAAACTGCGTATGGCTTATGGGCAGAAATAGCCGGAAAAGTTTTTTAGCCGCTCCTTTTATGATGGCAAGAGCACTTTTGCTTCCAAATACTAACACATATATTATGGCCCCAAGTGGAGGCCAGTCTCAAGAGACATTTTAGAAAATGGAAGATATGGCAAAGGGTAACATTGCCTCTTTGTTAGGAACATCTTCAGTGTTCTTGGATGAATGTGTTAGAGCTAATACTTAGGCTGACCCATTTGTTCATCCCAAGAGTGGATATACAGTTAGTTTATATAATGGTAGTACAATTAATACGTTAAACAGTGTAATAAAGAACATCGTAGGTATCAGGTAGGAAAACTGCCGTTTCAAAATGAAGCCAAGTTTTATTTTGAGAATATTTGGCTAAAGGCTATTCTCAAGGAGATAAAATGGAAAATAATTATATAGTTTATAAACATACTTGTAAAGATAATGGAAAAGTTTATATTGGATTAACAGGTATGTCTTTAATAGAAAGAACGGGTAATAATGGAGAAGGATATCTTCATAAAAAGAAAAACGGAGATTGGGTTCAGCCTCAGATTGCTCGTGCAATTATAAAATATGGTTGGGATAATTTCGACCATGAAATTTTATTTGCTAATTTAACAAAAGAAGAAGCAGATAAAAAAGAGAAAGAAATGATTGATTTTTATGATTCAAGAAATCCACAAAAAGGATATAACACAAGAGAAGGCGGTTTTAACGGACCTTTAAGTGAAGAGACAAAGCAGAAACTTAAGGAAACTATGGAAGGACGCTATGATGGTGAAAAAAATCCTTTTTATGGGAGAAAACATTCCGAAGAGACCAAAGAAGCCATTCGGAAGAAAAATAAAATTCATGCATCAAATAGAGATATATCTGGTGAAAATAATCCCATGTATGGGAGAAAATTAACAGCGGAAGAAATAAAAAAGCGTAGTGAAGCTCAAAAAGGGAAGCACCATTCAGAAGAGTCCAAGAAAAAGATGAGCGAAGCAAGAAAAGAATGGTATAAAAATCATCCTGATTACAAAAGACCTGAAAGAACAGAAGAACACAAAGAAAAGATGAGGCAAGCAATGCTTGGCAGAAAAATGGATGAAGACTGGAAAAGAAAAATTGGAGAAGGTCATGCTCCTTATTATTGCATTTGTGTTGAGACAGGAGAAAAATTTCCTTCGTTTGCTGAAGCAGGAAGACAAAAAGGTGTAGACAAAGCTTCTATACAAAGAGTTGTTAGTGGTAAACAAAATACTGCTGGTGGTTTTCACTGGGTAAAAGAAATAAAACAATGACATTTTGAAATAATTAGAGGGCAAAATCGGTGGAGTCTAAGTTGTTAAATATGATAATACCGAGTTAATTTATTAGATTGCGAAAGGCTAATAAATAATGTAACGCATAGCGAGTGAATAAATATAATCTCGCCACGAGTGTCCTCCACGTAAGCCAAATGCGTGAAAATTTATGCTGGACTTATAAGAAATTATAAGAAGTGAAGATAAAAAACTTCACGATAACAAGTCGCAAGTTTCTCAGTCTACGATGAAGCGGGTGAAATGATTTTGCCCATACTCCTTGAACTGCTGGAACGTCCTTAGAGCTTTATATGCTACAGCATAAAGATGAAATATGCTTAAATGCGAAAGCTGAAAAAATATAAAGATTGGATAATCAGCATCTAAGACTTGAATAAAGTAAAGTTCAACGACTATCTCGAAAGAGAGTAGGAGGGTTAAATAATAATTTTCCGAAGCGGGGAGCACCAAAATGGTGAAGATATAGTCTAAACATTATAGAAATATAATGAGTAATGATAATTGAAAATCGACAGGACATTCTTTGCCCTGTCTCGTCCTTTTACTGCACAGGATACCAACTTTATTACTGGTGATGGTATTAATACGGATATATATCCAAGACAACTACCAAATAAAAAGTTATTATTAAGTTCTGCCGAAGGTATCGACAGCGAACTTTTTGACCAATACAAAATGGCATTTGAAAAAATGTTATTAGGAGACCCAAATTATTTTGTATGTGATATTAGCTGTGAGTTTTCATTACATCCTTTTATGAATGGTAAACCTATGAAACCACTGATTACTTAGGATGAAGTTGATAATGCATTTGCTACTAATCCATACAAAGCTGAACGTGAGTACAGAAATCGTTTTGATAGAGATGGTGGCGAAGATGTTTTTGTAAAACGCTCAACGATTTTACGAAACAGTTTTGCATACTATCCAGTATATGAAAATGACGGAACTAAAAAATATCTGTTAGCGTATGACCCAGCGTCAAAACTAGATAATTCTATTGTTTTAGTAGGAGAAATCTTCAGAGATAAAGAAAAAGGTTTAATGTTAAAAATAGTCAATTGCGAAAACTTGATTGAACTTTTACCCAATGGTGATAAAGCAATAATTCAAAAGCCACAACAAATTGAAATGGTTAAAGATATGCTTATAAATTATAATAAAGGCGCTTTGGACTATGATAATATTGAACTTACCTGTATTGATGCTGGAGCACGGGGAGGACGGTTCGATATCTCGTAGTTCCTTTTAAATGATTGGGTAGGTTCTGATGGTAAACGTCATTTAGGTCTTATAGATGAAGAAGACCCGTATATGAAGTTACGTGCAGATGACTATCCTGCAAATATAAGAAAATTGCAATTGTTCAACTTTAAGCGTGATAAAGTTCAAGCTTATGAAAGAACACAAGCTGCAATTAACCAAGGATTAGTAATGTTTCCAAAGAGCTTAAATGCTCGTAATGAAATGGAAATTGAAGAAGTTGCTTCTGATGGAACGACTTCGATAAGATACGAAAAGGTTTCGTTTGATGAAATGAACTCTTTGATTCAGATTGACTTAACAAAAGAAGAGTTAGTAGGTATGCAGAAACAAAAGAGGCCGAATGGCACGATTGTTTTTGAACTTTCTCCCGATGCGAAGCAAAAAAATATGCACGATGACCGAGTTGACTGTGTAGCAATGATGTGCAATCACTTAATGGAGTTACGTGCTCAAGAGGTATTAGCATTAGAAGAAAAGCCCAAAACAGAATTCAAAGAGATGTTTGCAAAGCAAAAGAGTGCGAATAAAACGAGCAGTACGAATCCTTTTAATGGATTAGGTTAGGTAAATCCACTTTCTACTAAATACAGGAGAAGTGGAAGATTTGGCTAATATATACGAATAAGCCAATTATGTACTATTTAATAAAAATATAAGAGAAAGGAGGAGTAGACTTTTATGCTAAAAATAAACAATGGCGTAATACAACTTACACGTGGCGATGACTGTGTATTGGATTTACAGATATATACTCCTGACAATTAGGAATATAGCCCAAGAGAAGGAGATAAAGCCAGATTCACGGTTAGAAAGCATCCTCTGAACAATAATGCTACTCCTCCTTTAATCGAAAAAAATTTTGAATTTATGGATATGGCTGATGGTAGTCGTGTTTGGAGAATCAAAATCAAAAGTATAGATACGAAATTTATGACTTATGGCGATTATTTATACGACGTACAGTTTTGCGATATAAAAGGTAATATAACTACTGTTTGTAAAGGTAAATTTATATTGACTTATGAAGTAGGATAATACTTCTTATATAGAGTTGGGAGGTTAAACATGGTAAGAAGAGACTATAGTGGAATGACACTGATAACGCCTGATTCTCCTAATTATAATAGAGGAGTATTATATGGTGTATTAAATGCTGGAATTGAAGAGATTCCTGCGAAAGACATGAAACTTGAAGATTTAAAAGATGTAAAGATATCTGAAAGTGGAGTAGAAGACAAGGATATTCTCATGTATAATAAAGAGAATGAAGCATGGGAAAATAAGAATATGGATAAGTATTTGGAAGATAACTTGGTAGATGGTGGTGGAGTCCCACGGTTCTAAGAAGTCTTTTTCAAATAGATAGCTATTTAATTATAGCGAGTTAAAATATTTTGCAAAACATTTTAATTAAGTAAATGGGAGGTGTAAAAGAAAAGAATGGCTGATATTAATAAGCTTCAAACACTGATTCAATTGCGCCGTGGATATCAAGCGTAGTGGGATGCAGTGGCAAACACCTATATCCCAAAGGCAGGTGAGCCTTGTGTAACTCTTGATGGTAATAACAAAGGCCAGATTAAGATTGGTGATGGTACTTCTACATGGGGCGAGCTAAAGTATGTTGGTGTTAGCGAAGGTGCTATGAGTTTCGCTGGCACTGTTGCTACAAAGGCTGATTTGCCTGATAATGCTAAAACTGGCGATATTTATCAAGTAACGGAAGATAACAAACTGTACATTTGGGATGGCGATAGTTGGGAGATTTTCCAAGCTGTTGACATGAGCAATTATTATACTAAAGAAGAAACGGCTGATTTAGTAAATGTTGAAATTAATAAAGTTAAAGCTGACCTTGAAGTTATAAAAATTTATGGTGATAGTGTCGTTGACACCTCTGTTGAAGCGAATGGATAGAAATATGATACTGCTAGTGAAGCTATTGCTGCTGTTAACGAAGGCGGTACAGTCAAACTGAGCGGTGGTTTAGGCGCAGGCGAAGTCATTAACGCTGATAAAAAATTCACTCTTGACATGAATAATGTTGCTATTGTCGATAATGAAAAGACACCTGTTAATGTTAGCATCAACGGCGCTTTAACCCTTACTGGCAATGGCAGTGTTGAATGCAATAAGAATGGTAAAGCAACTGTTGATAATAATGGCAGTTTAACAGTTGAAAACGGCAGTTACGCTCGTGCCATTGATGAAAAAGGCAATGGCTATTATACTTGCGTAAATCATGGAAAAATGGTTATTAATGATGGTATCTTTAGTGCACCACGGGGTATATCTTCTCTTATTGAAAACGGCTATTATAGTTATACTGATACAAATCCTGCCAAGGGTTATGTAGAGGGAACTAATCAATCTAGTCCAGAATTAACTATTAATGGCGGTACATACATAACTAAGTTTTGGGCCGTTAAGAATGATGACAATGCGAAATTGATTATCAACGATGGTAGTTTTTATGGCAGTATTTTAAATTCTGGTTTAGAAATGACGATTAATGGCGGTAATTTTTCCGTAGATGAGGATAAGAATCTGATAGCAATTATAGCCTATAATACACAGTATAATCCAGCAAAAACTCTAATTACAGGAGGAACTTTTAATGGATATATTGTAAACCAAGGCCTCGAAAACACTGTTATTGAAATCAAAGGCGGTAAATTTTCTATTAAGTTAGATGAAAAATTTATTGCAGAAGGTTATGAACAAAAATTCGTTGATGGCTATTACGTGGTGAGTGCCAAAGCTTAAGAAAGGAGGATGACCAATGTTTAAATTAGCATATGTAGATAAAAATAAAATTGATAATAGCATTACACAACAAGTCATCCCCGAAGAGAGCTTGATTGTGACAAATAACGAAGATAAAAGTGCTGAGTTGAGTTATTATGACGAGAAGGGCAACTTAAAAAGTATTGTTAAAAAAAATGTTTTTGATAGTGAAGCTGAAATGAGATTATGGATAGCCAAGTACGATTATTCTGGTGAGATAATTTCTTATAAAAATAGCGAAGGCAACTGGGAAAGTTGCGTGGTTAAGGAAAACAATATTGTGGCTAATCTACCTGAAAAAGATGAAGTAATCTTATCTACGGATAAATTGCATCTTGATGGCGGTAGCGTACCAGAAATGTGAGGCGAATAATGGCGATTAAAAATGTGGTTTCTGTTATTCAGCTTCGCAATGGCCCTCAAAGTGCTTGGGATAAAGTAGCCGACAAATATATTCCTGAAGCTGGTGAGGCTTGTGTTGTAACAGAAGGAAAATATAAAGGGCAAGTAAAATTTGGTGATGGTGTTACTGTTTGGGGAAAGCTTCCCTATTCAGGAGCTATTGCTACTGATAATAAAACTATTCTTGTAAGTGATGGCAAGATTGAAATAGCAGGATATGCTGAAGCTGTTGCTGGACAATTAATGCGTAAAAGCGCGGATGGTCTGGAATGGTTTACGCTTACTCCCGAATCTATTGGAGCCGTTTCTAAAGTTGTTACTGGTGCGAATGGAAAATCCTATGTCTTTAATGAAACTGATGGTGGTGGAACAAAATTTGTTCGTAACGATGGACTTGAAAGTTTTGTTGGAGTGCATGATGGTAGTGGGGATGGCGATTTAAGTGGTATGGCAGCTTAGATTTACGCTGACAAGAAAGATGCCACAGGAAAATATGTTGGGTCTAGAATTAATGTATATCAAGACAAAATTTGCTATGTTTCTTAGGATGAAAAAGAAGCTGGCGTAAGCGCAAAAGATGAAGAACAAGAAATCGCCACTGTTGGTGATGTAAACGATGTTAAAGAAGAAGCTGTTTTAAAAACAGACACTTTAATACTTGATGGTGGTAATGCAATATAAAAATAAAAATATAGATTGAATTAAGATAAGGAGGTTAGACAATAGTATGGCTGAAAAACAAATTAATACTATTATTCAGTTACGCCGCGATACTCAGGCTAACTGGAATGCTGTGGCTTCTGAGTTCACTCCCAAAGAAGGAGAACCTTGCTTAACTCTCGACGGTGCTGATAAGGGCAAAGTTAAGTATGGTGATGGTGTTACTACTTGGGGTGCTCTTAAGTATTCTGGTGGTGACATTCCTGTTACTCAAGTAATGCAAGTTACTGTTAACGAGGGCGAAACTGATGATGCTGCTATTACCCGCATTACCGAAGGTAAGACTATTGTTGCTGGTGATGTGGTTGTAGTGTCTCATATTATTTCTGGAGAAAAAACAAGTAAAACTGCCTATAATTACAATGGCACATCTTGGGCTGCTTTAGATGGCAATTATAATGCCAAGAATGTTTATTTTGACAAAGATTTGACTTATACTTTTGATTTTGGTAAATATAAAGTTCCTACCGCTGGCATGGGAACAATTGCGTCTGATGGAGTTAGTGTTTATGATTTCTTCAATGATGCTCTAAATGAAGAGAAGAATCCTACAACTACCCAACCCGCAGTTTCTTTAAATTCTTCTGAAATGAAAGCTTATGAAGTTGGTACTTCCGTTACTCCTAAGTATACTGCTTCTTTGAGTAAAGGTAGCTATACTTATGGTCCTGATACTGGAATTACGGCGAAAACTTGGAGCGTAGTTTTTAATAGCCAGACTTTAAGTACTGCTTCTGGTACTTTTGATGCTGTTGTGGTTGGAGATAGCACAAAACTGTCTATCACTGCTACGGCTACTTATGAAGATGGTGCTGTTCCTAAAACTAATGTTGGCAATGATTATCCTGCTGGTCAGATTAAAGCTGGCAGTAAGAGCAAGACTTCTGGAAATATTACTGGCTATCGTAATAGTTTCTATGGAACGCTCGAAGCGAAAGATGGCGAGTTAAATTCGGCTCTTGTTCGTGCCCTTTCCAGTAAGAGCAACAAGGCTTTGGCGGCTGGCAACAGCTTCAACCTTACAATTCCCGTTGGCGCTATTCGCGTTGTGTTTGCATATCCTGCCACGCTGCGTGATGTCAGCTCTGTGCAGGATGTGAACGGTATGAATGCCGAGGTTAAGAGCGCGTTTACAAAGCAAGTTGTTTCTGTTGAGGGCGCAGCCGGTTATACGGCGATTGATTATAAGGTTTATGTGTTCGATATGGCGAACGCCAATGACACTGCAAACACTTATAAGGTTACAATCTAACATGGAGGTGACGCATAATGGCTGATTTTGGTAAATTAAATTTTGCGGTATCGTTTAATCCGCAAACTGCGTTCCCTCTGGACGCAAGATACTATTTTGATACTCTTGCCAAGGCAAATTTAGCTGCTCAGGGAGCTGTTGAAGTTGGTTCTTCTGATGGCACTTATTTTTTTGGTGAAAATATTGTTGTAGTTGAAAATGACGAAGCTAAGATGTATATCATCCAGCCCGATAAATCTCTTAAAGAGGTTGGCGGTAATGTTGCTATCAATGAAAATGTTTTCGCAAAAGACGCTGACGGAAAGCTTGACCTACTCGGTTTTGCTGATGCTGTTGCTGGTGCTCAATTAACCAAGGGAGAAGACGGTAAATTAAAGTGGGTTAAGCCTGATACTACTACTGTTGAAGGTTTGTCTACCGCTGTTGAGTCTTTAAAGACCACCGTCGGGGATGAAAAGTCTGGTTTGGTTAAAGATGTTAATGACCTTAAAGCTGCTGTTGGGGATGCTGATAGCGGTTTAACCAAAGATGTTGCTGACCTTAAGACTTCTGTTAAAACCAATGCCGGAAACATTGCCGCAAACAGTGAATCTATTACGACTAATGCTGGCAATATTACTAAGAACACAGAGGCGATTGATGCTGTTAAGAAGGATTTGGCTGATAATTACGACACTTCTACCGAAGTTGATGCAAAGATTGCGGCAAAGATTTCTTCCACTTACAAAGCTGCGGGTTCTGTCGCTTTTGCCGAATTGCCCGAACTCGCTTCTGTAATTGAAGGAAATGTATATAATATTTCTGACGAATTTACCACTAACGACAACTTTGTTGAGGCTGCTGGAACCAAGTATCCTGCGGGCACTAACATTGTTTGCATTAAAGTTGGTGATGCTTACAAGTGGGATGTTCTTGCTGGTTTTGTTGATTTAAGCGCCTATGAAACTTCCGCCGCTGCTGATAATAAGTATGCCACTAAGAAAGAGCTCACAGACGGTCTCGCTGCCAAGGTTGATACTATTGAAGGCAAGGGTCTTTCCACGGAGGATTACACTACTGCTGAAAAGACTAAGCTTGAGGGTATTGCTGCTGGTGCTCAGGTTAATGTTATTGATGGTGTAAGCGATGAATTTGAAATCGCCGCTGATGGCAAGGTTCTTAATGTTAAGGGTATAGCGGCTTCTAAAGTTACTGGTCTTGACACTTCCCTTGCTGGCAAGGTAGATAAGGTCGAGGGCAGTTCTCTTGTTCCCGATGCTGATATTACCAAACTTCAAGGTCTTGCTGATATCAAATCTGTCAAAGACGGTGAGCTTCAGATTAATGAAGCTGGCGAACTTAGTGTAAGCGCTCTTGATGCTTCTAAGGTCACTGGTCTTTCCGATGCTCTTAACGGTAAAATTTCTGGTGTTAAGGTTAATGGTACCGAGCTTACTCCTGATGCTGATAAGAAGGTAAATGTTCCTCTTGCTGCTACTGACAGTGTGGGTCTTGTTAAGGGTGCAGCAGAAGATACTCTTAATGGAGTTGTTATTAACGAAAACGGTGTTGGGGAAGTTAAGAAAGTTGATATGGCTATTCTTGAGCCTAATGATGCTGTAACCTTTATTCTGAATGGCGGTAAAGCACCCACTCCCACCACTGGTGGTTAATAGGTTTGCATAACACACTTATGGAAAGGAGTGTAATCTATGGCAGTTGAAAAAATAGTTAATGCTATAATTGCTTGCAGACGCGATAACGATTATAATTATGCCAAGGTTGCTACGACTTTTATACCCAAGAGTGGTGAAATTTGTTTGGTAGACACTTCTCGACAAGGGCTTTGCGCCATTGTGGGTGACGGAAGTGCAACCTATGAGAGTTTGTTGGCAAAAGGGTATGCCAACGATATTTTTGCCAAAGGTTATTTTCAGGACGGTATTTTTTATAATGTAAGAAATAATCCAACTGAAGTTAATATATTAGACAAAAATACTAATAAAATTTATATAGATTTAAATAACACGCATAATATTTACTATTATGATGGTGAGAGTTTTGTTCTAATTGGTGCTGGAGAAATTCCTACTGCTTCTGCTGATACTGCGGGAGTTATGAAGTTATACAGTGAGCTCGGTAACAACACAGATGGCACCATTACATAGGCGAAAATTACGTCTGAATTAAACCATAAAGTGTCCGCTTCTGTTGAAGAAGAGACGGCTATTTTCTCAATTTAATTGTGTAAAATATTTTAAAAATAATATAGGAGGTTTTAATTATGCCCGATATTAAGAAAGTAAAGATTGGCAAAATCCTTTATGATATTAAGGACCAAGTTGCTCGTGACAGTATCGCTTCTTTAACAGGTGGTATTGAGAAGCTTGGTACTGCTTCTTCTAAGGATTTCGCTGAAGCTGTTACCGCTGATGGTGCTGGTCTTCCTACCAGCAAAGCTGTTGCTGATTATGTCAAGGAGAACCTTGATAAGATTAATCAGTTTGAGTATGAGATTGTTGCTGATAAGGCTTCTCTTCCTACTCCTTCTGCCAATACCATGTACAAGATTTATCTTGTTCCTCTGGCTGGAGCTGCCGCTGGTGACGCTTACGAGGAATTTATTACCATTAAGAATGGTGATGAATATTCTATGGAGAAGCTTGGTGATACTAATATCGACCTCTCTGGTTATGTTCCCACTTCTCGTACCATTGCTGGTCTCGCTCTGAGCGGTAATATTACTGCCGATGCGCTCAAGACCGCTCTTAGTCTTACTGATGCAGACCTTAATCTCGGTGCTCTCGCGCACAAGGATAGTGCCTCTGCTACTCTGACCGATTATGCAACTGGCGTTGCTTCTGTTAAGTATACTCCTGAAGTTACCGTTACTGCTGCTGAGGCTGCTAATACCGCCACTGCTATTTCCAGCACTGGCAAGTTCACTCCCGCAGGTTCCATTTCTACTACTTACACTCCCAGTGGTACTGCAAAGTTTGTTAAGGATAATGAAAATGGTCTTGCCGTTTCTGGTACTGTGAGCGCACCAACCGTTTCTGTTTCTCTTGCTATGGATACTGTTCTTGGCTCTGTTAAGACTGCTGGCACTCTTCCTACCAAGGCTGCCGATACTTGGGACGCTGGTTCTTGTACTGCTGATGAGGGTAGTTTTGCAACTGAGGGCGTAACTGCTACTATGGGTTCTGGCGACGATGCGGAAACTCTTGTTTTCTCTGTTGCTGGTACTGCTAAGGCTCTTAATAAACTTAACTATACCGCTCCTTCCTATACTGAAGGTGTTTTTAACAAAGGTGCGTTACCCACCTTTAACGAGGCTACAGTCGCTGTTGGTGTTGAGAGTGCCACTGCTTCTGTACCTACCTTCACAGGTGATAAATTTGCTGCGACCTTCACTGGTACTAAGGCTACTATCTCTGCTGACCTTGTTGGTACTGAGGCCGACGTTACTGTTTCTGGCTCTTACGACAAGTTTACTCTTGGTGAGCTTACTGCCACTGGCAAAGAAGCTACTATTGCTCCTACTCTCCAGACTGGTTCCAAGACCATTACTGTCGAGTAATTTATTTAAGTATAATAAACTTAAATTATTTATATTTAATAAATTATTATGCCAAACATTTCCAAGATTAAATTACCCTCTAAACAAGGGCAAGAAGTGTTTTACTTAAAAGATGAGACGCTTCGAGAATAGATAGCTAAATTATTTGGGTGGAGTAGTTTTGAGGAATTGATAGCGGGAATTCAGAAATAAAATAATATAGAGCGAGATTGAAATATATCTCGCTCTATTTTAAAGGGAGTGATAATATTGGGGAATAAGAGGGTGCAACTTTCAATAGAAAAAATATAGGAAAATAATCCAAATTTAGAAATTTTAAGATTTACAAGAATGAAAGATTCATGTGAGTTTAAATGCAAAAAATGTGGTGAAAATTTTTCTATGTTAGGTATTAGTTTATAGAAGCGTAAATATACCTGTCCAATTTGTGAGCGAAAAGTGGAAAAGGAGACCAAACTTCCAGATAATACGAAAAATTTGGTTTCTGAAATTAGACCTGACCTAATTAAATTTTTTGAAGATAAGGAATTGCCTTATAAAAGAGGAATAAATTCAAAAGAAAAAACGTGGTTTAAATGTCCTGAATGTGGAGAACGTGAATATATTTTTATTAGAAATTTTTGTAAAAGAGCACATCCATGCAAAAATTGCGATAACAAAGCAGTTTCTATGCCTAATAAGATTTTAAGAGCTTTGTTTCTACAAACAAAAAACAATTTTAATTATACAAAATTAGAGTGGAGTCCTGATTGGGCTGGTTTGTATCGTTATGATGGATATTTTGAAACTTTTAAGGGAGATAAAGTTGCAATAGAAATGCATGGTCAGCAACATTACAAAGAAGTACAAAACTGGGATAAAGGAAGTTTCGAAAGAGATAAAATAAAAATTGATTTAGCAAAAGAACACAACATAAAATTAATAATAATAGATTGCAGAGAAAGTTTGTTTGAATTTATTAAAGTTAATATTTTAAAAAGTGAATTAAGCAACTATATAAATTTTGATGAAATTGATTGGATTAAAATTATGGACTCAAGCTCCAGACCAATTATGAAAGAAATTGCTGATTATTTTAATTCTGGTATGACTACAGGATAGATAAGAAAAGAAACTGGATTTGACTATCATACTATTCGAACTGCATTGTAGAATGCCACGGAAATTGGGTGGTGTAACTACAGTGCGCAAAAAGAAAAAGAAAAGAAAATGAAAATAGTCGAAGTGATTGATTTGCAAGAAAATGACTCTTTTCAAATGCTTTGTGTAAATGAAGTTTGTAGATATTTCAAAGAAAAATATAATATTGGTTTGTATCCACGGACAATTAAGAAAAGAATAGAAGAAAAAGGTGAAAAATGGCAAAAAGAGAATCCTTATCACCACAGGTTTATTTTTAGATATATAGATAAAGCAAACGATTAGCAACTCTCAAGTTAATCATTTGCAAACGATGAGAGGGTTTACAAACGATTAATATTTACCGAGAGAGCAAATTTATCTCTCTCGGTTTTTAAAAATAGTCACCAAATAAAAACAATTTTTTATTTACCTTTACACCACAATATATATTGTTATAATTTTTGCGGCGATACTATATCTAGTGGTTGTTTATTAATTATAATTTAATAAAATTTTAATAAATTTAAAAAAGCAAAAAGAGCTGTATTTATGCAATCTGACTATTATTAGATTATTGTTAGATTTTGTAAATATGCTCTTTTTGTGTTATATACATACATTTACCATATTTTTACATCGTAAATTGATATACATATAATACAAAAAAGCATAAATAACCTGACCGATTAATAATATTGGTTGGGTTTTTAATTTATCCATGATGTACAGATGGATAAATTGAAAAACATTAGAAAGGAGACAATGATGGCTAATATTAGTAAAATTAAACTTCCTAATGTAACCGCTCCTTATCAATTAATAGATAATACAGCTTTACATAGTGATGATATAGACACTACTGTAACAAGTACTTCTGTTGAAAAAGTTGGCTCTGCAAGCGCAGTAAAACAGGCTTATGATAAGGGTGTGGAAGCTTATAATCATGCTGATACTCTTTTTGAGCAGCTTGGCAGTTTCCTTACTTTCAAAGGAACAAAAGAAACTGCTGAGGAAATTAAAACTATAACTTCAGCAAGAGTTGGAGACGTATGGCTTGAAACGGCAGGACACTCAGAGTGGATTTGTATTAAAGCCATTGATGGAACTGCTAGCGCAAGTTCTTGGGAGGAATTGGGCATTGAGATTAATGCCGCAAGTAAGACTCATACTCATAATGTTACAAGTAATATTGGAACGGCAAGCAAAGTTAAGGTTGCTGGTTCTGTAACTGCTGGTACAGCTCCCTCTTTTAACCGAGGAGAGGATAGTTTTAGTGCAAATATTCCAACTGCTGTTAGTGTTACACAAGCCAACGGAAATGTAACTATTTCTGTAACAAACGGAACAGCAGCATCTTTTACCCAAGGAGTAGATACTTTTACCGCTGGTACGACTCCAAGTAATGTTACACTTCCTACTTTTGACGATGTAACTGTTGTAACAAGTGTAACGGAGACTACAAGTGGTCCTAAAGGTTAAGGAAGGGAGGATGTAAATGGCAAATTTTAATTTTAAAAAAATAACTTTGCCCAATGGTGATGTTGGTACAGTAACAGATGTAACTGCTCAAAATGCGGCTGCTGATGCCGCTGATGCTGCAAGTGCTGCTTCTACGGCTGCTGCGGCTGCTTAGACTACTGCTGACGAAGCTAAATCTGCAGCTTCTGCGGCACAAACTACTGCTAACAGTAAAACTGCGAACTCTATTACTATGAATGGTAGTTCTAATGCTAATCCTACTTTCTACGCAGCAACAACTGTTGGAACGAGTGGGTACTATTTAAAGAGTAATGGTTCTGGCGCTCCTACGTGGGCAGCAGTAAGTTCTGGTCCTGATATTGTAGTAAATGCGACACAACCTACAGGACAGAAGAGTGGAGATTTCTGGTATCAGGTTATTTCTTAAGCAATAATTTGGTAAAGATATCGAAAATATTAAATTGGAAATTACTATAATTAAATGTAATTCTACTTTCATTTACAAAAAAACAATAAATGTTTACACGAAGTTATATTTATATTATAGAGAAAGGAGTGACAGCTTTTAATGGTAGTTAGGAAAGAAAAAGTAGTCTTTACCGCTGGTGGAGAGCGTGAATTTCATGTTCCTGCTTCAGTCAGCATGGTCAAACTTGAAGTCAAGTCTGGAAGTGTAAAAGTTGAAGGGCGATTGACGAAAGAGAGTGATTATGTTTAGATTTCAGGCGTTAAGGCCGATTTAACTAAGTCAGCAGTCGCTCCCTAGGGAATTACTTCTTTTGAAGTAGCACGGTATTATCAAATACGTTTATCTTATAGCGGTACTGACCCAGTAATTAGCGTAATGTTATAAGGGAGGGCTAAATTATGGCAAATGAAGCTATCTCTAATATCGCTTTACTGTACAGTATGGCAGCGCTTTCTGGAGAAGGTGGTGGTTCTGGAGGAGGAAGTGGTGGAACCGTATCCGTAAAGGTTCATGCCACTTACACGATAGATGCCGCAGAAGAAGCGCGAGTAGAAAACGTAGGTACAGAAAAAGATGTACAACTTGATTTTTATATTCCTAGGGGATTAGAAGGTAAATCTTCACAATGGTATATTTCCGATGGTGAACCTCGGTCTGCCGTGGAAGGAAGTGTAGATGGAGATTTAATTTTATATACTACGGGTGATGTTTATAAAGTTATAAATGGAGCACCTGTAGACCAGCATTTAAGTTTAGGTGGAGGGCAAAACAACAATCCTTATACTTACGCTGTAAAAGCTGGATTTAAAGGAAGCGAAGAAAAATTCCAAGAACTCTGGTTAGCCTCGTTAAACAGTGGATATACCAACTCCATACTGGACGGTGGCGAAAGCGATTTCTCTGGACAAAATGTTCAGAATGATGGCGGTGAGGGAGACAGCAAGACTCATCATCTCAGAGTAGATGGAATAAATGAACTGGACGATTGATAAGTGACTGTGTAATTGTTCTATGAAGGCGTGAAGTATAGACAAGTATGATTTTGGAGTCTGAGAATAATAAGCACTAATCTTTCGACAAACAAATATTTACAGATTGAGTAAGAATAGTTGGATATTTTAGTAAGTGCTAAATTAAAAACGTGATTTTATTTGGTCATAGACCACAAGATATAGGGGTGTTAATTTTACAACAACACCATATATGGTAGTCATCACGTCCGACAATTTCTTACTCAAAAATATTTGTATTATTATTTATAAACCTATGAATATAGTAGGTTTGTTTGTGTATTTTTATACACGCAAAGCCCATTACACAGGGGCTTTAATATTAATGGGAGACCTCTAATTATGCAAGAAATCTTGCAGAAATAGGGCATGATTGGGGGTAAATAGATGCGTTTTCGTTGCAGGAAAACGCCCAAAATTTTGAGTGTCTCTGTACTAAATTCAGGTGGAAGTGCTAATTTGCAA